>Ga0206890_1018_pt1 | contig 53353 bp, 37 predicted proteins | sample Alteio_BWOrgHeat_58_FD_152960 | JGI IMG/M metagenome (GOLD analysis project Ga0206890, IMG submission 152960) | Enriched cells from forest soil in Barre Woods Harvard Forest LTER site, Petersham, Massachusetts, United States - Alteio_BWOrgHeat_Nextera6 ... | reverse complement strand
GAGGAGGTTGACGGCTTTGTATGAGGCGTCCAGTTTGCCGCTGAGGAGATAACCGGACGAACCTGCTGCTACCTTGCCAGGCGTGACCGGAGCTTCGGTGATGAGTTTGGCTTCTACGTTGAGCGGACCGGCGACGTGGTCGACGCGTACACCCATGAACTCGGCTACGTTGTCGGTGGAGAGATCGTAGGGACGGATGGGATCGCCGTTTTTGTCGCGGGTCCAGTCATTGTCGGGGAAGAAGTTGCGATCGAGGAGATTGCGGATGAGGCCCATCTTGGGCTGGGCGAGGGAGATGATGTAGGAGCCCGCGTCGTAGGCGTGTCCGTCTACTGTGGTGAAGGGTTTGGTGGCTTTCTGGATGTCGATGCCCTGAACGAGAAGCTTCTGGATGAGGAAATTTGCTGTGATGGGATCGTCCTGGATCGTTGGGATGACGTAGTTGGGTGTGTCAGCTGCTGCGCCGCGCGCGGTCTGGTTTTTGGCCTTCTGGTAGGCGTTCCAGAGGACAGTTTCGCGGTTGCGAGCGGAGATGTCGAGCGCTGCCCAGGCTGCGGTCTTCTGCATGTTGACGATATCGCGGAGATGCCACCAGCCGCCGGGCCATGGGTCGGGAAAGATGGTCTCGGCTTCGTACTTGGGCAGGTTGCGAGCGCCGCCGCTGAGTTGCTCGGGGAGGATGTACATGGGAGAGGCGAGCTTGGCGCTGGCTGATTCGGTGAGCATGCCGTCGATGTTGTGGAAGGGCGTGATCCAGTGGAAGCCGAAGTGTCCCCAGCCGGAGTAGATGGCGTTGTTGATGGCTCCGGTGTATCCGTTTTCGGTTTCTTTGTAGGCCATCTGTGCGCCGTACCAGGCTACCTCGCGCCAGATGAGTGGGTCGGCGTAGGGGCGGGTAGGTTCGGCGTAGGGCGGGAGCGAGATGCGCGCGCCGTAGCTGCCCATGTGGTGGTGGTCGACGTAGACCTCGGGGCGCCAGCCGGTGAAGAGAAGGCTGGCCATGTACTGGCTCTCATTCATGGAGGTGAGAAGAGCGTCGCGGTTGTCGTCGTGGCCGATGTATTTGGCGTAGAGGGAGGGATAGTTGGAGCCCTCGTAGGGGGTGCCGAGGGTTGAGTTGTAGTAGTCGGTGACCATGATCTCGCCGTCGGGGTTGAAGCAGGGGACCTCGATGAGGACGACGTTGTCGAGGATGCGCTGCGCGTCTTCGTCGGTGCGGGAGATGAGGTCGTAGGCTAGCTCGGGGGCCATCTGAGTGCCACCAATCTCGGTGGCGTGCATGCTCATGGACTGGACCTGGATGACCTTGCCGGTGGCGACGAGCTTTTTGATCTCGGCTTCAGGAGTGCTGTGCGGATTGACGATGGTGAGGTTGTTCTTCTTGATGGTGTCGATGTTCGCCATGTTTTTGGCGGAGGTGATGATGACCATGAGGAAGGGATTGCCGTTCATGGTTGGCCCCATGTTGATGACCTTCATCTTGCCGCCGCTTTGTTTCTCGATGAGGTTGTAGTACTCGACGATCTTGTCCCAACGGGCCATCTTGCGGTCGGCACCGAGTTGGAAGCCGAAGAATTTATCCGGAGGGGTAACCGTAGATTGCGCGGAGAGTGTGGCGGCGAGGGTCAGGAAGAGAGCTAGGAACGAACATCCGGAACGGAAACGGCGCATGCGGCAAGGCCTCCAGATTCGGTGAGAGTTCATGTATTGATGCAGAATGCAGGTTTTATGTCTCAGAAAAGGCAAGACGGCCTTTTTTTGAAACATGATCTTGATAGAGAAAGGCCGAAAGACGCGGTAGTGGCGCGTGGTCCGTATCTACCGTATGACGGAGTGCTCAAAGTTGTGTGGGTACGCGGCAAGTGTAACCGCGGTGTGAATGAAAGTCCAGATACAAGTTTCAGGGGAAAACAACAAGACGCCCAATTCTTCGCTTTAACTGCGGAGAATCGGGCGTCGATTTGAGAATTTATCTGCGGTAGTTACTTGACTACGGACTGGAAGAGCGGTGAGGTAAGCAGGCTGGCGAACTGGCTGTCCGAGGAAGAGTAGGAGACGGTGAGCGTGCCTGCGTTTGAGTCGATGGTAGTCGAATCGAGAGCGCTCTTTTCAAGCGCCGAGCCCGAAGTCTTGCGCATGATGGAGACGCCCTTCATCAGGGTCGCAGCGGTGGCTGCGGTCATGGTGTCGGACATGACGACGGCCATGTCGAACTTGACGCCATTCTGGAAGTCCATGGTGTAGCGGCTGCTCTTCATCCGGTTCTTGACGGTGTCGTAGTCGGCGAGCTGGGCGGCATCGCCGAGAACGCCCTTCATCATGGTCTGGGTGCCGCGTGCGTCGAGGAGGCTCCAGACGGCTTTTGTGTCGACTTGGCCCATCTCGTTGACCATGTCACCGTTGGCGAGGAAGTCGGGAGCGAGGCCGTCGCGGGAATCCATTGCTTCGACCACAGCTTCGCGGTCGCCAAAGACCATGGTGGTCTGGTTAAGGAAGACGACGCTCATGCCGCTGGAGCCCATGGGGTAGATGCTGTAGTTGCGGAGCGTGGTGGGCTTGGTCTTGTTCTTGGTGAAGTTGGCCATCACGTCACGGGTGTGGAATTGGCCCTGGGCGATGCCGACGATGCGGGTTCCCTGCCCTTTGGGGTCGCGGAAGGCAGCAAAGCAGAGGACGTCCGCGTCCTGGTCGACTTTGAGGCCGGAGCTCTTGAGGGCGGTTTCGAGTCGTTTGAGCTCAGGGGGAAGGACACGGTCCTTGAGCTCCATGGCTGCGCTGGAGTTCTGCATGGCGCGGTAGTCAACGACGATGAGCTGCTGAATGTCTTTGGGGATCGACGACTTGGCGTCGTTCGAGAGCTGGGCGGCGGTGGCGAAGGTGGGCGCCATGATGGTCGTGATAGCGACGGCCGCGGCGAAGATGTTTTGCTTGATGGTGGTCATTGTTTCCTTTTGCTCCTTGAGCTACTGCTTACTGTAGTCTCGCTACCTTATTGTTCCGTGAATGGGCTGCAGTTGCAAGACGAAGCCAGTGCAGGTTCTGTTAGCGATACTGCTACCTTTGTGGTAGGCGAAATTGGTTCGGGGTCAGGGTTCGGGCCATGCGATGGGGGCGTGGAGTCTGCGCTCGAGCACTTTGGCGTCGGGATCGAAGCCAGTAATTTGACGGGCCCAATCGGAATCGGGCTCATAGGCCGCCTGGGGGATGAGGCCGATGAGTTCTGCGTCGTCGATGAGGACGCCGTGGCGCTGGGCGAGATGCTGGATGGTGGCGTGGACCTGGCGCATGGGGGTGATGTTGAAGTCGGTGATGTTCATGGTCACCTGGGCGCGGCCGTTGGCGAGGACACCGAGGGCTTTGACTCCATGGAGGCCTCCGTTGGCGGCGCGGATGTCGCGGGCGATGGCACGGGCGGCGGTGACGTCGGGCTGCTTGAGGTGGACGTTGTAGGCGATGAGGAAGCTGCGGGCTCCGACGGCGCTGGCTCCGGCGGTTTCGTGGAGTTCGGGACCGCCGATGTCGGGGCGGCGGGAGGCATCTTTGCGGGCGGCATCGCGCAGGCCTTCGAACTGGCCCTTGCGGACGTCTTCGAGGTTAATGCGGTCGGGACGGGCAGCGGCTGCTCCGTAGAAATAGACGGGGACTCCATAGCGGCGCCAGATGAGGAGGCCGGCCTGGCGGGCTAGAACGGCGCAGTCGGCGAGGGAGGCTCCACTGACGGGGATGAAGGGGATGACGTCAGCGGCTCCGATGCGGGGGTGAACTCCGTTTTGACGAGTGAGGTCGATGAGTTCGGCGGCTTTGCCAGCAGCGCGGACCGCGGCTTCGACGATTCCGGCGGGAGTGCCTGCGATCGTGACGACGGAGCGATTGTGCGCGGTGTCGAGGGACCAGTCGAGGAGGCGGACGCCTTCAACCTGCATTGCGGCTACGATCTGCTGGACCTTGGTTGCGTCGGTTCCCTCTGAGAAGTTAGGGACGCATTCGATGATGGCTTCAGGATTCATTTTGAAACAAGATCTTCCACTAGTTTACGAGCGTTTTATTTCCACCAGGTGTATCCGAGAGAGAACTGGACGCTGGCGTTGACGCCTGGGTTGCGGTCTCCAAGTGAGGCGCTGGAGATGTGGACTGCGTTGGCTCCGAAGTCGATGGAGCGGCGGGGGCGGAGGAAGTAGTGGACGCCTACTCCGCCTTGCGGGGTGAAGTTCCAGACGCTGGCGTCGGCGTTGGGGCCGTCGTTTTGGTCGTTGTAGGGCGGGCCACCGAAAGCCGGGTATTTGTGATTGGTCCAAAGGACTCCTCCGGCGCCTTGTCCCCAAAAGGAAAAGTGACGGGTCCCGGCGATGTTCCAGCGAAGGATGATGGGGGTGATGGAGGCTCCGGTGAAGGTACCGCCTACGGTGTAGAAGGGAGTGCAGGCGGGTGGAGCTCCGGGCGGATTGGTGCAGAAGGCGCGCTGGAATTTCGGGGTGTACGACTGCCAGAAGGGGAAGACTTCGACGGCGTACTCGAAGTTGCTGCGGAAGGCGGAGTGGCCGTGAGTTGTGGCGAGGACTTTGCCGGCGTGAACGCCCACCATGAAGTACTTGAAGTCGTCGCGCTCTTCGGTGATGCCGAAGCCGCCCTGAGTGAGAACGCCGATCTCCCAGGGGAGAGTGGTGGAGTCTTCGTGGAAGGGGGTTACGTCGCTGGCGGCGATGGCCTGCGCCGAAGCGAAGCGGGCCAGGAATAGGAGAGCGAGGGCCCAGAGAAGAGTGGTTCTGGTGTGTTGCGGGTTTTGGGTCAAGCTTGACTCCTGCTGGCAGAAGAAGGCCGCCGTTGAACGGCGGCCGATGGGTTCAGCTACCGTTTGGATTACTGTGCGGCTACTGCGGCTTCATCGAAGTCGAAGTTGGAGTAGACATTTTGTGTATCGTCGAGGTCTTCGATGGCTTCGAGGAGGCGGATCATGGCGTTGGCCTGCGTACCCTCGAGTTTGGTGTAGGTGGAGGCGATCTTGGTGACTTCGGCGGTCTCGGGGGTGATCTTTGCGGCCTTCAGGGCTTCGGTTACGGCTTCGAAGTCCTTGGGGTCGGTGAGGACCTCCCAGTTGTCGCCTTCGTCGCCCAAGTCTTCGGCTCCGGCGTCGAGGACGATCTCGGTCAGCTTGTCTTCGCTGGCGGCGGATTTGGGGATGGTGATGACGCCCTTCTTGGTGAACATCCAGGCGACTGCGCCTTCGGCACCCAGGTTGCCGCCGTTTTTGGAGAAGGCGTGACGGACTTCGCTGACGGCGCGATTTTTGTTGTCGGTCAGGACTTCGACGATGATGGCCACTCCGCCGGGGCCGTAGCCCTCGTAGGTAATCTCCTCGTAGGAGACGCCTTCGAGTTCTCCTGTGCCGCGCTGGATGGCTCGCTTGATGTTTTCGGCGGGCATGTTTTCAGCTTTGGCTGCGGCGATGGCTCCGCGGAGACGGGGGTTGCCATCGGGGTCTCCTCCGCCCTGCTTGGCGGCTATGGTGATTTCTTTGATCAGACGGGTGAAGATCTTGCCGCGCTTGGCGTCAAGGGCGCCCTTTTTGTGCTTAATAGTCGCCCATTTTGAGTGGCCGGACATGAATTACCTCGGTACAGATTTTTCAGGTTTGCGACGTGCGCAACCTTGTGAGTTTAGCACGTTTGAGGGTGGTTGCGCTTGTCCTGCCGTTCCGTCACCCTCCCCGCCAAAAGTGTGCAAAGTATTCGAAACAGGTAGGATAAGCGGGGACTTCGAGAGGCAGCGGGGTACGCCTGCTCTATCTGCGTGCTTTTTCCGGGTGAACTCTGTTGTCAAGTATCGCGTTCGATGCTTCCGTTTGCCAGATGAAAGGAGAAGGTACGAGCGAGAAGCAGATCCCCTTCGGGGATGACAACCAGAAAGGCAACGGCAAAGACGAAATTCGGGGGTCTCTCCACTCCACAACAGACGATGAAACTGTCTGTTGCACGGGTCAAGATGACGCCTTTCTTCCTGGACGTAGAGGAAAGGCAGAACAACTGCAAAAGCAATAGCATCGGCAATAGCAAAAGCAACGGCAACCCACCCTTCACGATGAACCTGTGAAGGATGGGCCACCCGGGAGTTGCAAAGAATTTAACTGAGGATTTCGGGGGCGAGCAGGTCTTTGAGGGTTTCGCGGCGGCGGATTAGCTTTGCGGATTTGCTTTCGATGAGGACTTCGGCGGGGCGGGTTCGGGTGTTGTAGTTGGAGGTTTGGGACATGCCGTAGGCTCCGGCGTCGAGGAGAACTATGAGGTCGTTGGGTTTGATGGTGGGGAGGGCGCGGTCGCGGGCGAAGAAGTCGCCGGATTCGCAGACTGGGCCTACTACATCGGCTACGAAGGGAGACTTCCCTGCTTTCTGATTTGCCGGTTGCTTTACTGGGATGATTTCGTGGTGGGCGTGGTAGAGCGCGGGGCGAATGAGGTCGTTCATCGCAGCGTCGGTGATGACGAAGGTTTTGCTGCCGTTTTTCTTGACGTAGAGGACTCGGGTGAGGAGGGCTCCGGCCTGGGCTACGATGAAACGGCCAGGCTCGAGGAGGAGATGGGCGGGTTCGTTGGCGAGACCTTCGGCTAACGCTGCGGCGTATTTTTCTACTTGTTTGGCGGGATCGAATGCGTGTGTGCCGTAGTCGATGCCGAGGCCTCCGCCGGCGTCGACGTAGCGGATGTTGTGGCCGTCTTTGCGCAGATCGGCGATGAGGGCGGTGACTCTGGTGAGGGCGGCGGCGAAGGGATCGACTTTGCGGATCTGGGAGCCGATGTGGACGGAGACTCCGGCGGAATCGAGGCTTTTATATTTTTTTGCGGCCCGGTAGATGGAGCGAGCGGCTTTGATGTCGATGCCGAATTTGTGTTCGCTGAGGCCGGTGGAGATGTAGGGGTGGGTTTCGGCGAAGACATCGGGGTTGACGCGGAGGGCGAAGCGGGCGGTTTTGCCGAGGGCTGTTGCGCGCGCGGCGAGGAGATGGAGTTCGGCTTCGGACTCGACGTTGAAGAGGAGGATGTTTGCGCGGAGGGCGAGGTCGATCTCCCAGGTTTGTTTGCCTACTCCGGAGAAGACTACTTTTTTGAGAGCGGGTGGGTGGGCTTTGCGGACGCGCTCGAGCTCTCCGCCGGAGACGATGTCGAAGCCTGCGCCTTGTTTGGCTAAAAGGCGGAGGATGGCGAGGGAGGAGTTGGCTTTGACGGCGTAGCAGATGGTGTGGGGGCGTGAGGCGAAGGCTTGCTGGAAGAGTTGGAAGCGGTGGGTGATTTGATCTGCGGAGTAGACGTAGAGCGGGGTGCCGTATTTTTCGGCGAGGGCGGTGAGGCTGGCTCCATCGCAGTGTAGGGTCCGGTTGCGGTAGGCGAACGGGCGTGGGTTTGTTTGTTGAGGGGCAGTCTGGTTTGGCATCTTTATTTTATTGTCCCATTGTTCTCTATGAGACTGCGAAGGATGGGACTCACGAAGTTTGGGCCAGTGGAGTAGAACCGACAACAACAACGGCAACCCACCCCTCACGGTCAGACTGTGATGGATGGGCCACCCGAAGTTTGTTCGCTTGAAAGATTGTTAGAGGGTCTTTGCGGGGAGTGGGTACGGGGCTTCGGGGATGATGACCCAGGCGACCAGATAGGCGACGGCGCCTACGCCGGTGAAGAGAGCGAGGAGCGCGGTGAGGACTCGGACGAGGGTCAGGTCCCATCCGTAGTGAAGAGCGAGGCCGGCACAGACTCCGGCGATGACGCGATTTTCGCGTGAGCGAGTTAGCTGGCCGGGAGCAGGATAGGCGGAGTAGGGTTGCGGAGGCGCGGCGGACACGGTGGCTCCGCAGCCCGGGCAGAAGCGGGAGGTTGGGTCGACTTGCTTGCCGCATTGGGTGCAGTACATAACGGGATCTCCGGGACGATTCTATTTTGCCACAGGGATGTACGTACCGTTTGTGTTGTTCGTTCCGCGTGAGGCAGGGACGAGCGGCAGCACCGAGTGGGACAAAGACGAATGCGGGGGGCCCATTCGACTGCGGGCGGACTATGACCAGAGACTCTGCGGATGCGGTGAGTCAGCGGCGGTGGGAGCCGTTTTTGTTGAATGGCGAGCCGATTGAGGTGAAGACTACGGTGACGATCAACTACACTCTGGCAGATTAGAGGGCGTGAGGCCTTGCGGCAGTGCGATGACTGCTGGCGCAAGGTCCCGTCCGCAGCGAAAAGGCATACCCCAGGGGCTGAAGCCCTTGCTTCTGTGCGCCGTCTAAGAGACCCAAGGCTAAAGCCTTGGGGTACCTAGACGCGAGGACACCATACTTAACGTGTCGCTCCTTTGTGGCGTAGTTATTCGTGGCGGAGGGCTTCCATGGGTTCTACGCGCGAGGCTCGGAGGGCTGGGACCCAGGCTGCGAAGAGAGCTATGGCGAGCAGGAGACTGCCTGCGGCGGCGAAGGATGCGGGGTCGGAGGCTTTGAGGCCGTAGAGCATGGACTTGACCAGCTGGGCAAGGCCGAAGGCTACGAGGAGTCCTGCGGCGACACCGAAAATCGCGAGACGGCTGGCTTCGCCGAGGATCATGCTGCGGACCTGGGCGCGTTCGGCGCCGAGGGCCAGGCGGATGCCGATCTCGTTCGTGCGCTGGGAGACGGTGTAGGCCATGACGCCGTAGATGCCGACGCAGGCAAGGGCGAGAGCGAGGAGTCCGAAGCCGGCGGTGAGTGAGGCGAACATGCGTTCCTGCTGGGTGGTGGCGTCGATTTGTTGCTGCTGGGTGCGAATGTCCATCAGCGGGAGGTCACGGTCGATCTTCTGGACGGCGGCGCGAAGGGATGGTGTGATGTCTTCGGGCGGCATCTGGGTGCGAATGGTGTAGGTGGCGCCGCCGATTACCTTGTGTTGGTTGTAGAGATCGAAGTACACGGCGGGTGGCTCATCCTTGAGGTTTGAGTAGCGGGTATCGCCGACGACGCCGACGATTTCGATCCACTCCTGCTTCTCGGGACGGTCGTCGGGGGAGAAGCGCTTACCGATGGGATTGTCGTGGGGGAAGAACTGGCGGACGAGCGCCTGATTGACGACAGCGACTTGCTGAAGGGAATGCACATCCTGCGGAGTGAAGCCGCGGCCTGCAATCACTGGGATTCCCATAACGGAGAGGAAGTCGTGACCGACGTCGGCGAGGTATGTATATCCGCTGTAATCTCCTCGCTTGTGCTCGATTCTGGGAGCACCCTCAATGATGAAATCGGAGTTCGACCTATCATTGGCGACGAGAGGATTGTCGGTGAGTGTGACACTCTTAACCCCGGGGACGCTGCGCAGTGCCTCCTCGATGCGGGCATGGAGGGCGACGTCTTTGGGCTCGGGATACTGCTTGCTCGGCGGGTTGATGTCGAAGAGGAGAAGATGGTCGGCGCGGAAGCCGGGGTCGATGGAGTTGAGATTGATGAGGGTGCGGATGAAGAGCGCGGAGCCGACGACGAGCATTGTGGAGAGTGCAATCTGAAAGGAGACGATGGCTTTGCCGCTCCAGGCTTTGCGATGCCTGGTTGCGGTTTTGCCGGCTTCCTTGAGGGCTGTGCCGATTTCGGCTTTGGTGGAGGACCAGGCGGGAGCGAGACCGAAGAGGATTCCGGTGAGCATGGTGACCGCAGCGGTGAAGGCGTAGACCCGCCAGTGGAAGGGCAGGATGAGATCTTGCTGCTCCCATGCGTTGATGAAGAGCTTCGGAATGGAAGAACGCCCCATGAAGTAGAGGAAGATTCCGAGGAGGCCGCCCATGACGGAGATCATGAGGCTTTCGGTGAGGACCTGGCGAAGGATTCTGGAGCGGCCTGCTCCAAGGGCGAGGCGAACGCCCATCTCGCGCTGACGGGCGGAGGCGCGAGCGAGCATGAGATTGGCGATGTTGGCGCAGGCGAGGAGAAGGACGAATCCGACGAAGCCGAGAAGGACGTAGACGGGCTTGGCGAACTCACGTGCGGTGAAGTTGAGCCCCCGGCTGCCGTCGCTGAGGATCAGCTCCGGCATCGTGTCGTCTTTTTTGATTGTCATCGTGGCGCGGATGGCTGCGGTTACGGCGAGGTTGAGAGCAACCTGAGCCTGGGCGACGGAGATTTCAGACTTGGTGCGGGCCATCAACTGAACCCAGAACAATTTTGTGCTCGACAGGATGGGACCGTCGTGCCCGATATCGGCATGAAGCAGCGGAATCATTGAGAGAGGCATGAAGAGTTCGGGTGAACTCTGGACGCTTTTGGCTCCGGTGAAGCCGCTGGGGTTGACGCCGATGATGGTGACGGGGATGGTGTTGACGTTGATGACTTTGCCGATCACGTTGGGCGAGCGGCCAAAGCTGCGCTGCCAGAATCCTTCGCTGATGACGGCGACTGCTCCAGTGCCGGGCGCGCCGTCATCGGAGGCGAGGATTGCGCGACCGAGAGTGGGGATCACCTGCATCTGCTCGTAGAAGTTTCCCGAGACGAGTTCGAGTTGGACGGCCTGGGCGTTGCCGTCGACGGTGACGTTGGCGCGACCGATGTCTTTGAATGCGAAGATGTCCTGGAGGACGCGATTGTCTTTTCTGAGCTGCTGGTAGATGGGATAGGAGAAAGAGTCGAAGCGGATTCTTCCGCCGGGGAGGTGATCCCAGTCGCCCCATGATGAATGTACGGCTACGTTGTTGTCACCGGTGAGCGTGAAGAGACGGAGTTGCTCGGGATGGGGTACGGCAAGGCGCTCGTAGAGCATCTCGTTGGCGATGGAGAAGATGGTGGTGTTGGCTCCGATGGCGAGGGCGAGGGAGCCGACGGCGATGGCGGTAAAGCCGGGGCTCTTGCGGAGGATACGGGCGGCGTAGCGGAGGTCGCACCAGAGGTCGTCTGCCCAGCGAAGGCCGAGCGAGGTGCGCATGCCGTCTTTGTGGGAGGCGATGGCGCCGAATTCGAGGCGAGCCTGGCGTTGCGCTTCTTCGGGGGCGAGGCCGGTGCGGATGAGGTCGGCGGCTCTGGCATCGATGTGAAACTGGATTTCGTCGTTCATGTTTTCTTCGAGGCGGCGACGGTTGAGGGTGGAGCGCAGCCAGGATTTGAAGCGAGTGATCATGATTGGACCTCGGTCAGTTCGAGGATGTTGCCGATGATTCCGGCCATGCGGTTCCACTTTTCGGCTTCGGCGGCTAACTGTTTGCGGCCTGCGGGAGTGAGTGAGTAGTACTTGGCGCGGCGGTTGTTTTCGCTTTCGCCCCATTCGCTCTTGATCGCACCTTCGTGCTCGAGGCGGTAGAGCGCGGGGTAGAGAGAGCCCTGCTGGATGACGAGTTGCTCGCCGCTGATCTGCTGGATGCGGAGGAGGACTCCGTAGCCGTGCAGTTTGCCCAGGGAGACGGCTTTGAGGATGAGCATCTCGAGGGTTCCCTGCATGAGGTCTACTTGTTTGGGCAAAGGTCTCTCCTTGGGCGTCTAGGAGAATTTTGTAACGGCTCTCCTAGTTTGTCAAGGAGAGAGTGCGGGTAGAGAAGCGGGTTTTTCCACTGCGGCGGCAAATGCGCCGCCTCCGGTCGAAATGACGACTTTCAGTGGGCCAGAGGGGACGACGACGGCAAAGGCAACCGTAGGTCCTTCGACTGCGCAGTTCGCAAAATGCACGAACTGCTTCGCTCAGGATGACACTTTTGTTGTTGAGTGGACGAGGGACAAGCAACGGCAAGAACAAAAGCCAAAGCAGATCCCCTTCGGGGATGACAAGCAAGAAATGCAAGAACAACTACAACTACAAAGCAAGTGCAAAGACAACCCACCCTTCAAAAGCAACAGCAACGGCAACCCACCCTTCACGATGAGGCTGTGAAGGATGGGCCACCCGATTTTGTTGCCGAATGAGACCTAGTGGCACCTCATGAGAGGCCGGGAAGATGGGCCACCGGTTTCGTTGCCGAATGAGAGCTAGTGGCCGGTGTAGGGGGTTTTGAGGTAGCGGTGGGCGGCGTCGGATTGGGATTGGTCGCCTCCTCCGGCGGAGGCGAGTTGGTATTGCTGGACGGCTTTGTCGCGCTGGTGGAGGAGGTCGAACATCTCGCCGGCGTTGAGCTGGGCTCGGCGGCGGAGCCAGTCGGAGCAGGTGGGTTGGGCGGCGGTGTTGAGGTAGTTTTGTGCGGCTTCGGCGATCTGGTTCTGGCCGCGCTGGGTGTCAGCGAGTCCCCAGTAGGCCATGTGGAGGCGGGGTTCGACGAAGTAGCCCGACTTTTGCGCGTCGGCGATGACCTGCTGGTAGAGAGCGATGGCCGGTGGGCCATTGCCGGAGTCTTTAGTGAGGTTGGCGACTTCGAGGCGGAAGAGATAGTCGTGGGGGTATTGGTCGGCGAGGCCTTTTTGGACGACGATGGCTTCGGGATAGCGACCGTCATGGCGGAGAAAGAGTGAGAGCGCGGTGCGAGATTCGATGGGAGTGACGATGCCGTGGGCGGCGGATTCGCGCAGGAGGTTGAGACCTTTCTCTTTGTTGCCGCCGACGCCGGCGATGCCAACCACCATGCGAATGAAGCGCGGAAGACTGGCGACGGCGAACTGCTGGATACCGACGGCCATCTTGGCGTCGTTGTAGTTGGGGTCGATGCGGAGTGCCTGCTCGCTGTCGTTGCGGGCGGCGAGGCCCTGGCGGGCGGCGGCGACGTAACTGTGTTCGGCGAGGGTGATGAAGGCGGCGTGCATGCCGCGGGCGTATCCGCGGGCGAAGTATGCGTTGGCGTTGTTGGGATTGGCTTTGATCTGCTGGTCGGCGAGAGCAATGGCGGAGTTGGTGAGAGATTCGATGCGGTCGCGTGCGCCCTGGGGAACGTTGACGGGGCGCTTGTTGGTCAGGAAGGAGTCGTGGGCGTAGTAGGTGGTGTCGAGGAGGTCTTGATTATAGAGCTCGCGGAAGACGAGCGTCTGGAGGATGAAGGCGGTGACGATGGGGCTTTGTGGATTGGCTTTCTGGATGGCCTCGAAGCGGGTGAGGGCTCCGTCGTAGTCGAGGATGTAGAAGTGGTCGTGGGCTTCGCGGACCTGGGGAGTGAGGTTGATGGGGTCAGTGTGGGCGGCGGGATCGTAGGTCTGGGCGCTGGTTGGAACAGCGGGGGCGGCAGCGGCCAGGGCTACGAGGGCGGCGAAGACGAGGGGGCGGAATTTTACGCTGCGTTTTATGGTTCTTCTCCGTGGGCCGCAAAGAATTTGTGTTCGATGGGAGGATAGGGCTTCTAAGGAAATGATACTTCTTGGTATCTGAACGTAATCATTGGACGCACGCGGCAGTTGACTATAACCTTTTGTGACGGGGAAATCGGGGTTGTTCCATTTTCCTGCGGCGGGAACGGGGCCATATGACACGGGTTGAACTGCTTCTACTTTTGATTGGCCAAGCGCGTAGTAACGGGTTTGAGTTTCGTAAGTGGTACGTGAGCAAACTGGCGTTGCCGTGGGAGAACGCACGGCAGGCGGTGGAGACGCTGGCGGTGCAGAGACGGTACTACGCTCTGCTGTTCTCGCATGAGTTCGCTTCGAGCTTCTGGAAACCGGGCGAGGTGATGACGTTTCAGGTACCGACGCAGACGTTCACGCGCAGGATGAAGGATGGGACGATCGGCACGGTGAAGCGAAAGGGATACACGCGACGGAGTACACGGGAAGACGCGTGGTTGTATCACCTGAAGGAGATGGCGGCAAACGAGGAGCCGCTGCGATATATGCGCCGGTATCTGCGGGTGGAGGATGATCTGGTGGATGAAGATCCGACGGTGATTGAAGCCCAGGGAATGAGTCGCGAGGCCGATCGTTAGACGTTGTGGGCTTTGCGAATGGCGTCGATCTGTTTGAGATGGTGGCGGCCGTGAATGAGCTGGAAACGACGCCACTGGTTTACGCTGAGAGGGCCAAGGACGTTGTGGGCGGCGAACCGGGTCTTGCCGAAGAGTTGCTCGCACTCGTTGCAGAGAAGGTCGAGGCGGGATAAGTGGTCTTCGATTGCTGCGATGAGCTCGGCCCCTGAAAGCTGGTGGGTTGTTGGCGCTGGTGTGACCGTCTCCGGTGCGCTACGGCCGTGGGGAAAGTATCCAAAGTTGCAGACGGCGAACTGCTGGATGCGCTGGTGGGCGGTGGGTTTGGCAAGGGTGGGGCGACGCTTGGCGAGGCGGGCGTTGAGGGCCATCTCGGCACCGGAGTAGGTGAGGAGGAGATGCTCGATGATCTGCTGGGTGCTCCACTTGCTGGGGGTGGAGGGGCGGAGTTGAGTTTGTTCGGCATTTAGCCCGTGGAGCGAGGATTCGATCTCGCGCCGGAGTTGATTGAGGACGGTGTTCATAGCTGCAGGATGACGTTATACCGGTTTCAGATCAGGGGCTAGCTATGGCGAGGACTTCTTTTTCGGCTAATGAAGTTCGGCGAGGGCCTTTTTTGCGTCTTTCGCTTTTTCACCGTCGGGGTCGAGCTTGAGGTAGAGCTGGTATTCGGCGACGGCCTCGTCTTTTTTCTTCATCTTCTGCAGAACCTGCGCGAGAGTGAAGTGTGCGAGAGAGTAATCGGGCTGGACGGTGACGGCGTCTTTGGCTCGGAGAAGGGCGCCCTGGTAGTTCTCGTCGTTCATGTAGAACTTTGCGACGTAGATGTCTTCATCGACGCGCTCGTCGTCGGTCTGGACCTTTTTGACCTTGGGGAGTTTGCGGCGGGAGGCGTGAATTGTGTCGTCGCTACTGGGCGGCTTGGGTGCGGTATCGGGATCGTCGTTGCTGGAGCTGCTGCTACTGGCGTCAGGGTCTGCGGGATTTGGAGGCGGGGTGGTGGGGAATGGATGTTGCGTGGCGGCATTGGATGGTGTGGTTGAAGGGGCTGGAGTGTCAGGTGGGGCGGCGGGTTTTACGTCGCCCGGGAATGGATGGTCTTCGGCGGCGGATTTTGCGGGTGCTGGGGTTTGGGGGGTGCAGGGTTTGGCGGTTTGATCCTGCTTCTGGCTGGGTGCCTGGTTCGAGGCTGGGCAAGGTGCGGCAGGAGGGTTTTGCGGAGGGGTGGTTTGGGCGAAGCTTGCGGTGGAGAGGAGGAGAGTGCCCAGGATTGCTCGTGTTGTGGAGTGGATTGGCACCGGTGGTTGGACGTTTTCCTAAGGCGGTTTGTTATAGTCTGCAGACTCGGGCGGTTTCCCTGCGGCGTTAGGCGAGGAACACCCTGCACCTATTTTATTGGATGGAAGTTTTTTGACTATGGTTGATGGACTGGTGATTCGCTCTTCGTCGATTCATGCGGCGGGGTGTTATACAACGAGACCGATCAAAACGGGCACGCGCGTGGTGGAGTATGACGGGCCGCGGTTCACGAAAGCTGAGGCAGATGAACGCTATGCGGACCGGGACATCACGTATCTGTTTAGCACGGGACAGAACGGGACCGTGATTGATGGATTCGGGACGGCGATGTTTATCAATCACTCGTGCGATCCGAACTGCGAGTCGGACAGCATCGGCGAGCGCGTGTTTATTGTGGCGATTCGGGATATTGCGGCGGGTGAGGAGTTGACCTATGAGTACAACCTGCATGACAGCGATGATGACGATGCGGATTGCTATTGCGGTGCGGTGAAATGCCGGGGGACGATGTTCAGTGATGATGAAGTCAAGCGGCGGGCTCGGCGGGCGAAGCGGGCTGCAACGAATAAGCCAAAAAACTAAGGCGTGCTGCGCGCACGGCGCGATCTGCCATCGAGGCTGACGCGCCTTCGGCGCCTGAGAACGAGGTCTCGCGCTGGGCGATACAATAGGACTGCGGTCCCGCTCGATTGAGTAAATCGTACGGGACGCTTTTCTTTTATTTTTCTATGGCATATCAGGTTCTTGCACGGAAATATCGGCCACAGCGCTTCGCGGATGTTGCGGGGCAGGATCATGTGACCGTGACTTTGATGAATGCGCTGACGCAGGGGCGGATTGCGCATGGGTACATCTTCAGCGGGCATCGTGGGATTGGGAAGACTACGATTGCGCGCATTCTGGCGATGGCTCTGAACTGCAGGAATGCGATCGGGTCGGCGGCGCGGCCTACGGCGGAGCCTTGCGAAGTTTGTGAGAGCTGTACGGAGATTCGTGCGGGAAATGCTGTCGATGTGATTGAGATTGATGCGGCGACGAATCGCGGGATCGATGAGATTCGTGAGTTGCGGGACGCGGCGCGGTACAGACCTGCGAGAGATAAGTACAAGATTTACATCCTGGATGAAGCGCACCAGATTACTGATGCGGCGTTCAATGCGCTGCTGAAGACGCTGGAGGAGCCGCCGGACCATATTGTTTTTATGATGGCGACGACGCAGCCGGAGGATATCCCGCAGACGGTGCGGTCACGGTGCCAGCACTTCAGCTTTCATGCGGTGAAGCTGGTGGACATTCTGGGCGAGTTGCGCGGAATTGCGGAGCGCGAGGGTGTGGATGCGGATGATTCGGCGCTGAGTCTGCTGGCTGAGGCGGGCGATGGGTCGATGCGGGATGCGCTGTCGATCATGGACCAGGCGATTGCAAGCGCTCCGGTAGAGGATGGGCGGGCACGGTTGGATGTGGGGCAGATTCGCGAGCTGATGGGGACGGTTCCGAATGCGGTGTTTGAAAAGATTCTTGAGGCGGTGGATGGGAATCGCAGCGCTGAGGTGATCACGGTTGCGAATGAGCTGCTGGATGCAGGGAATTCTCCGGCGCAGCTGGCTCGACAGTTTGTGCGGTATCTGCGGAACTGTGTGATTGCGAAGATTGTGGGTGTCGGGGCGGACGGCTCGGGACTGGATGGAGCGGCCGCGGAGTTGTTGCAGATTTCGGCGGATGAGCAGAGACGCGCGGGGCGGTCGGCGGCTCTGTTTAGTGAGGAAGAGCTTTCACGGTTCTTGCAGTTGATGCTGCGGACTTTTGATGAGCTGGGGTATCGGCAGGAGCAGAGATTTCATTTTGAGTTGGGACTGCTGAAGCTGGTGCATCTGCGGCGGCTGTTGCCGGTGGAAGAGTTGTTGAGCCAGTTCCCTGCTGGTGCGGGTTCGATGCAGGGGCGTGTGGCGGGTAGTGCAGCGAAGGCTGCGGGCTCTGGAACGGTTGCGGCGACTGGAGCGACGAAGATTTCGGCGGTGAGTACGCCTGCTGTAGCGAGCAAGCCGACGTTTTCTCCGTTTGAGCAGGATCGGAAGCGGTTTGAGGAGAAGAGTTCGTTGGGTTCGCCTGTGGTGCGGATGGAGATAGCGGCTGCTCCTGTGGCGGTGGTTCCCCCGGTGAAGGCTCCGGTTTCTGTGAGCGTGCCTGAGGGGAGGTTGTCGACCGAGGGGAATGCGCTGAGGGTGGAGCTGCCGAAGGCCGAGGGCGTGGTGGAGATCTCCGCTGTCGCGATGCCCGCGGTTGATTTGCAACCAACACCGTTACATTCTGCTGAGGGTTTGCAGAAGGCTGCAGTTGCGGCTTTGATTTCGGCGAAGAGCCAGGAGACGGCTGCCGATGCGATGGCGGATGCGGAGTGGGTCGTGGCTGAGGGTGAGGTTCGGGTTCAGACTGAGATTTCTAAGACGATGCTGCCTATGGTGATCAATGCTGAGGCGGAGAAGCTGATTAAGAATGCGCTGCGGGATGCCGGGGCAGGGGCTTTGAAGCTGGTGCTACTGCCGGGAGTGAAGAAGGCGGATGGGGAGAAGAAGGTGCGGGCTCCGAAGAGCGGGAGCGCGCAGGCCAAGGCGATGGAGCATCCGATTGTGCAGCGTGCGCAGACTCTGTTTAATGCGGAGATTCGTACTGTGATCGATCTGCGAGAGAACGATTGAGGAAGACGGCCGTTAGAGCGGTTGGCGAGGTGTAACGATGGATTTTTCTGATCTGGGCAAGATGAAAGAGATGATGGGGCAGGCGAAGCAGATGCAGGAGCAGATGGAGCAGAAGCTCGCTGCGACTGTGGTGGAGGCTTCGAGCGGTGGCGGGGTAGTGACGGTGAAGATGAATGGGAAAAAAGAAGTCCTGCGCATCAAGATTGAGCCTACGGCGCTGGGGAGTTCTGCGAGCGACCTGGAGTTGCTCGAGGATTTGATCGCGGCGGCGGTGAATGAGGCCGGGCGACGGGCGGATGAGGCGATCAAGTCGAGCATGGCAGGAATGATGAGCGGTCTGGGGCTGCCTGATCTTCCGGGGTTGCGATAGGTGGCTTTTACGGGGAGCTCGAGCCGGTTTGCGGAGCCGATGGCTCGGTTGATTGAGGAGTTGCGGAAGCTGCCGGGGATTGGGACGAAGAGCGCGCAGCGGCTGGCGTTTCACGTGTTGCGATCTTCGAGCGAGGATGCGGAGGCGCTATCGGCGGCGATTCGCGAGGTTAAGCTACATCTGCGGCTGTGTTCGGTTTGTAACAACATTACGGATGTCGATCCTTGTGTATATTGCACGAATCCGGTGCGGAATCAGCGGGTGGTTTGCGTGGTGGAAGAACCCACAAATATTGCGACGATTGAGAAGACGAGGAGCTTCAACGGGGTTTATCACGTGCTGCATGGGACGCTTTCGCCGATTGGCGGGGTAGGACCGGAGCAGTTGCGGATTGCGAATCTGCTGACTCGTTTGCCGGAGGTGGATGAGGTGATTCTGGCTACTTCGCCTACAACGGAGGGCGAGGCTACGGCGGCTTATCTGGCGCATGAGCTGCATGAGGCGAAGGCGGATCTGCGGGTGACGAGGATTGCTACGGGGGTTCCGGCGGGGAGCGATATTGAGTATGCGGATGAGGTGACGATGACTCGGGCGATGGAAGGGCGGCGCGAGTTTTAACATTTTGCGCTGCGGCTTTGGATCGATTGGGTTCGTCAATTGGTTTGGAAAGTTTGGGGACGATCGATGAGTATGAATGATGTTGTTTCACGGCGGCGGTTTTTGCGGCAGAGTTTTGCTTTTAGCGCTCTGGCAGGATTGGGCGGGTTGCCTGCGTTGGCTGGTGGGAAGGCAGCGGAGCCGACTGCGTCGCGATTGTTGATGGTTGGGGATTGGGGTGCGGAAGATGCTGCCGCGCAGAGCCGCGTGGCGCAGGCGATGCGCGCTTATGTCAAAGAACAAAGCTTGAACGCTGATGCGCTGTTCATGCTGGGGGACAACTGGTATGGGCCGCTGCCGGGTGGGGTGAAGGATAAGCGGTGGCAGGTGCAGTTTGAAGAGATGTATCCGAAGAGCGTGTTTGATTGCCCGGCGTATGCGATTCCGGGGAACCATGATTATCAGCGGATGCCTGAGAGCAAGGTCGCGGCGGAGCTGGAGTATGCGAAGGCGGGTGGGACGCGGTGGACGATGCCTTCGCTTTGGTACAGCTTTCAGTTTCCTGGCAAGAAGCCTCTGGTGACGGTCATTGCGCTGGACAGCAATATGCCTTCTGCCGAAGGTAAGTGGGATCGAGGGACGGATTTCACTTTGAAGCCGGAGCAGGTTGCAGAGCAGGTGGCCTGGCTGAAGTCTGAGTTGGAGAAGCCGCGGACGACTCCGTTCACGATTGCGATGGGGCATCATCCGATCTTTTCGAATGGGCCGCATGGGGATCATAAGATGCTGATTCGGGATTGGGAGCCTTTACTGCGGGAGCATAAGGTTCATATGTATCTCGCGGGGCATGACCACGATATGCAGCATCTTGAGTTCGATGGGCATCCAACTTCGTTTGTCTTGTCGGGTGGTGGTGGGGCGGATTTGTACAACCTGAAGATCGCTCAGGCGCAGCGTGGGCCTATGGCGGAGAAGGTTTATGGGTTCAGTGAGTTGGTGGTGGCTCCGGAGATGCTGACTTTGCGGCATATGGATGAGCACGGGCGGGTGATTCATTCGTTTACGAAGCGGCCGGATGGGACGGTTGGTTTGTAGATGACAGGCGAAAAAGCAGATCCTCCGCCTCCGGCGAAGGATGACAACTAAAAGGCAAAAGCAACTGCAAAAGCGAAATGCGGGGGTCCCTCCACTACGCCACTCACGGTGAACCTGTGAGTGGCTTCGGTCGGGATGACGCTGTTTTTTTGCGGGGTCGGGAGTGTTTGACTTTGGGCTAGCTTGTGCGGAGGTTGCCACCTGTCATTTGGTTGGGCTGGTCGAGGTTGAGGAGCGACAGGATGGTGGGGGAGATGTCTCGCAGGCTTCCGCCTTCGCGGAGGGTGGGTTTGTTGCCCTCTTCGGTGATGTAGAGGAAAGGGACGGGGTTGGTGGTGTGGGCTGTGTGGGGGCCGCCGGTGGCGGGGTCGATGAGCATCTCGGCGTTGCCGTGGTCGGCGGTGATAAGCCAGCTTCCGCCGCGCTGCTTAATAGCCTGGTAGATGCGACCTAGTTGGGTGTCTACGGTTTCTACGGCACGGATGGTGGGTTCCATCTTGCCGGAGTGGCCTACCATGTCGGCGTTGGCGAAGTTAACGATGATGACGTCGAAGGCGGTGTCGCTGATGGCTTTGATGACGGCGTCGGCTATGCCTGGGGCGGACATTTCGGGGGCGAGGTCGTAGGTGGCTACTTTTTGCGAGGGGACGAGGGAGCGGTCTTCGCCGGGGAAGGGTTTTTCGATGCCACCGTTGAAGAAGTAGGTGACGTGAGCGTACTTTTCGGTCTCGGCCACGCGGAGGTTGCGGAGGTTGGCCTGGGCCATGAGGTTGGCGAGGAGATTGTCCATCGACTCGGGCGGGATGACGATGGGGAGTTGAAAGTTTTTGTCGTACTGAGTCATGCAGACGTAGTGGAGATTGGCGGGGACGTCGGAGATGGGGATCTCGGCGTCGAGCTCGGCGGCTTTGGGGAGATTGAGGCCCTGGCTGCCTACGGGGTCGTTCGTGAGGCCGGAGCGGCGGGTGAGGACGCGGGTGATCTGGCGGACGCGGTCCGCGCGGTAGTTGAAGTTGATGACTACGTCGTGGTCGCGGATCGGGCCGATGGGGTCGCCTTGCGGGTTGACGCAGGTGAAAGGTGGGATGAACTCGTCGGTGATGTCGTTGTTGTAGAGCTCTTTGATGCGAGCCAGGGGATCGGGATAGCGTCCGCCCTCAGGAGTGCCGGTGACCATGGCGTCAAAGGCCTGTTTTTCTTTTTCCCAGCGGAGGTCTCGGTCCATGGCGTAGTAACGGCCGCTGACGCTGGCGATCTGGCCTACGCCGGCTTCGCGGAGGGTGTGCTGGAGTTGCTCGAGGTAACCTAAGCCGCTGGTGGGGAGGGTGTCGCGGCCATCCATGAAGGCATGGATGAAGACGTGGGTGAGGTGGCGCTGGGCGGCCATGCGGATGAGGGCGTCGAGATGGCGCTGGTGGGAGTGGACTCCGCCGTCGGAGAGCAAGCCGATGAGGTGGAGGGCTCTTCCCTTCTGGGCGGCCAGGTCGTAGGCGCGTACGAGTGTTGGATCTGTGTAGAGGGAGCCGTCGAGGATGGCGGTGTCGATGCGGGTCATGTCCATGCGGACGATGCGGCCGGCACCGAGGTTGAGATGGCCGACTTCGGAGTTACCCATCTTGCCGTCGGGCAGGCCGACGAAGTGCTCCGAGGCGCGCAGGAGAGTGTTGGGGTACTCGCGGAGGAGCTTGTCGTAGATGGGTTTGCGGGCTTGAGCGATGGCGTTGCCGTGGGTCTCCTGGCGGTAACCCCAGCCGTCGAGGATGGTAAGGACGATCGGTTTTGACATGCTTCTTCAGCATACCAAGTGGCGCGAAGGTTTGACCCGGCGCCGTCGGCGCGACCAAGGCAACGGCAGAGAAGCAGGTCTCTCCACTCCGCTGCGCTTGGGTCGAAATGACGGCTTTTTGGGGTAGGCCCAGGTCAGGAGCGCGGGGGTGTGGAGTTTTTGGGGCGGGGATAGGTGGCTTCGACGATGGTCGAGATGCCTCCGCGGGGGCGGAAGTCTCCGGTGACCTTGGCCCAGATGGGGTTGGCTGCTTTGACGACGTCGTCGAGGACCTGGTTGACGATGTTTTCCTGAAAGATGCCGAGGTTGCGATAGGTGAAGAGGTATTCCTTGAGGGATTTGAGTTCGAGGCACTTTTCGCGGGGCATGTAGCGGATGAGGAGACGGCCGAAGTCGGGAAGGCCGGTCTTGGGGCAGACGCTGGTGAACTCGGGATCATCAACGAGGATTTCGTAGGCCTGAAATTGGTTACGCCATGTTTCGATTTCGGGGAATTTGATGTCGAGGCCGGCTTTGGCGTGGTCATCGGTATAGCCGGTGGTGTGCTTTTTGTTCTTTTTGGGCATCGCTATATTTTACCGGGTTTGGCGAAGTAAGACTTAACACGGATTGGCACGGATTTCACGGATTTAAAGGCACGGATTTCGATTGCCAACTATTGCCAATTAGACTTGGGATCGAGTTGGGGGGAAGTATGCCTACTCGGAATATTAACCTGACACCGCAGATGGATAAGTTCGTTAGCAAGATGATCAAGAAGGGGCATTATGCCAATGCCAGCGAGGTGATGCGCGCGGGTTTGCGTGCGCTCGAGCAGGATGAGCAGGAGAATCAGGCGAAGATTGCAGCGCTGCGAGCGGCGTTGCAAGCCGGTGAAGAGAGTGGGATTGCTGAGGGTGACGTGATCGCAGAAATCCGGGAGCGTCTGATTGCCCGAGTATAAGTTTTCCATTCTCTCAAAGATTGACCTAGAAGAAATTACTGACTACACAGAGATATTTGGGGTGCCGAACAGGCGATCCGCTATCTCGATGAGTTGACCGGCTGCTTTTCCCGGGTATCGCAGACGCCGGAGACGGGCCGCAAATGTGACAACATTCTGCTGGGCTGCCGCCGAATTGAGCACGGCAAACATGTAGTGTTTTATCGCTTGGCAAGCCGGGGCATTTTGATTCTCAGAGTTCTGCATTGCCGCATGCTGCCGGGCAGGCATGAGATGGGCGAAACTGAATAAAACAAGAGCCGCGATGAGAGTTCTCGTCGCGGCTCGTTTAATTTCGAAGAGGCGTTTGTGCAGCCAGCTAGTTGCGGCGGCCGAGGGTTGGGGGGCCGTCGGTACTGTTGGATGGATTGTTGGGGTTGTTGGGATCGTTGTTGCCGCTGCCGCTGCTGGCGCGACGGAGAGTAGGTTTGTTGCCTCCCTTGCCGTCGTTGATCTTGCGCTTGTTTTCGAGGCGGGCGAGGCGGGCCTTGACGTCGTCGAACTCGCTGGTTGTGACCATGTAGTCAGGACGGGCCGGCATGATGGTGGCAATCTCTTCCTCAGAGTGGAGGATGCGATCGGGAGTCTGGGGATGGTCGGCGAAGACCTTGGCGAGGGTGCCGGGTTTGTGCTTCTCGAGGGCGTCAATCTTTTCAAAGAATTGTATGAAGGCTTGTGGGTCGTAGCCGGCCTTGTACATGTACTGGAGCCCTAGCCAGTCGGCTTCGGCCTCGAAGCTGCGGGAGAACTGCAGGAAGGTGATGGGAATGGCGAGTTGGGCAGCTTCGTAGATGCCGTAGCCGGTCCAGCTTCCCTGGGTGAAGATGATGAGCGGGATGGAACCGATCTGCGCGTAGTTCATGCGAGTCATCTCGCGGGCGGCGTGGTGGGCGCAGACGTGGGCGGTCTCGTGGGCCATGACGCCGGCGAGTTCGGCCTCTTCATCGGCAGCGAGGATGAGGCCGGAGTTGACGTAGAAGAAGCCGCCGGGAAGTGCCATCGCGTTGATCTCGTCGGAGTCGATGACTTTGATGGTGAAGGGGACTTTGCAGTCAGAGTTCTTGACGATGTTCTGGCCGACGCGGTTCACGTACTCGACGATGACTGGGTCGGTGACCATGTGGGCGGATTTCTCGATCTCCATGGAGTACTGCTTGCCCATGCGGATCTCGGAGTCAGTGGAGTACCAGTTGCCGACGCCGCGTCCGCCGATGTTGCGGGTGCCTACTGCGTTGACGTCGTCTTCGCTGCCGGGCTTGATATGAGGATCAAGGGCTTCACCAGGCGATGGGAGCGAGTCGGTCTTAGTTTCCGAGGTGCCCTGTTTATTGGCTTCTTTGAGCTGTTTCTTCGTGGCCTTGGGGTCGGCGGTGGTGGGCTTGTCGCCGGGCGCGTCGGAACTGACCTGGGCGTTGACTGGAGTGGCCTGATCGTCGGACGTCGCGGGAGGTTGCGCCTGAGTTGATGCCGGAGCGGGAGTTTGGGTTGACGCGGTTGGAGTTTGAGGCTGAGGAGTCGTCTGGGTCGGGGCTGGAGTCTGAGCAATGGCTGCGACGGAGAGCGTGAAGGCGGCGGCTAGGCCGAGGTGCGTAAAGGAACGCATAGGAGTTCTCCTGCGGGCCGCTTCCCTGCTGGATGGACGCAGCTCGACGTTGTCTTAGACGCTAGTATGCGCCTTTTTGTTAGCAGTGGCGAGTGGAAAGGCCGTCCTCAGTTACCGGTTCTCAGTGGTCAGTCACCAGGTGGAGTAGGAGGTGCCGTCGGAGCCGGTTAACTGGGAGCCGCTGTGGACGTCGTTGATACCGGATTCGGTCTGGTCGAGGGTTTGGAGGGTGTCGTCCTGGGCCGGCATCCAGGTGTCGGTGCGATGGGTGAAGGGGTCCGTGGGAATGGTTTTGAGGTAGCCGCCCTGGACGAGGTCGTCGAGGGACTGAGGGGCCTTTTGTTTATCGACGGTGTAGGAATCGATAGCCTGGCGCATGACGTGTAAATCCTCTTTGAGGACGGCTTCACGGGCGTTGCGGATATTGCTGGTGTAGGCGGGGATGGCAATGGCCGCGAGCAGGCTGATGACGACCATGACGATCATGAGCTCAAGGAGAGTGAAGCCCTGGTCTGAGCCGGAAGGACGAGTTGGAGGCATTCTTACCATGTGGAGTATTTTGTGCCGTCGAGGGCAGTTCCCTGGCTCTTTGAGTGGACGTCGAAGACGTTCTGGCCGCCGAAGGAGTCGGAGTCGGCGTCGTCCTGGTTGGAACGAAGGCCCCATTCGGTGTTGCCGGTCATGGGATCGGTGGGGATTTTGCGTAGGAACTTCACTTTTTTGTCCTGAATGTCGACTCCGTTGACCAGGGTTTCGAGATCAGGGGGATAGCCGAGGCTGTCGGCCTTGACTTGCATGGCACCCTTGTCGGCGGCGTCCTTGTAGCGGTCGATGGCGTCGCGCATCTCCCAGAGGTCGCGGCGGAGTTCTCGCTCCTTTTCCCGTTTGACTTGGAAACGGGCTATGGGGAGAGCAGCGGAGGCCAGAACGGCGACGATGGTGATGCAAATGATGAGTTCGACGAGGGTTAGGCCGGATTCGGAGTTGGGTTTAGACCCATCTGGCGGCACTGCAACCAATGTCCCAGAATCGGGACCCTTCTGCAAGCTCAGGGCAGGCTGTCGCGCACCCGGGTTGATGCAAATACTCACTTGACATGCACCACGGCCTGCGAACCGACGGCCGGAAGATTGGCCTGCGTGCTGTTATGGGCCCCGACTTTGACGAGAGTCAGATCGGAGTCGCCGGGGGCGATGGCCTTGAAGGTGAGAGTGCAGAGGCTTCCCTGCCCGCTGACCCCGGCCGTGTTGGGTGGCCGCTCGGTGGCTATGGCGACGAGGCCCTTGCCATCGTCGCGATGAGTGATGGAGACGACCTGGCCGTCCCGGCCGAGGAAGTCGCCGGAGTCGACGTTGACGAGTTGAAGCACGGCTGAGTTGAACTGCAGCTGGAGTGGCACTGAGAAGACATCGCGGCCGTTGCCGAGCATGACGGCTACCTGGAAGGTACTGCCGACGCCCTGGTTGGAAGCCGGGGGAACGACGGTGAAGCTTATTGGGGGCCCTCCAACTGTGGGCTGGGTTGCGGGCTGAGCTGCCGGCTGGTTGGGAACGGGCGGCTTGGGCGGCTCGGCCTGCTGGCCGAGTTGTTGAGCCATGGCGGAGGCGGCGTTTGCGGCGGAGGTAGGCTGCGCGGGGTGCGGACGAGGGGCGGAGCCGACGGCTTGCGAGTCGTTGAGGCCGGCGGACGCGTCGTGGCGGAGTTCGAAGGAGCCGCCGGTGCCGGTGTCGATGGGGCGGAGGTTGGCGCGTGTGAGGACGGACTCGCGGACGATGTGAGGCACGACGATGAAGACGATCTCGGTCTTGTCGTTGACTTTGTCGCGCGAGGTGAAGAAGTATTTGAAGAACGGTAACTCGCCGATGCCGGGAGTGCCGTTGATGTTGAGCTGGTCGCTCTTGGTGATGATTCCGGAGAGGAGACTGGGTTCGCCGTCCTGGAGGGTGATGACCTGCTCGGAGGAACGCTGCCCGATGACGGGCTCCTGAACGCCGCTGATGGTGACGGTGGTGACCTGGGAGAGCACCTCAATCTTCATCTTGAGGGTGACCTCGCGGTCATAGTGGACCGTGGGGGTCATGTCGATGTTAACGCCGATGTCGATGTAGGTGAACTGGGTCTGCACGCCGATGCTGGCGACACCGGTGGAGACGCCGGCGTTATAGGAGCCGGTGGCTATGGGGATCTTCTCTCCGATCTTCATGATCGCGTGCTGGCCGTCGGTGGCGCGGATGCTGGGGTTTTGAAGGATTCGGGTGTCGGCGTCGGTGAGAAGCGCGTTGACGGTTGCGGGGCCGATGCCGACGGCGAAGTTGTTGGCATTGAGGTGAGCGAGGGTGTTGAGGGTGAAGTTGGACGTGGTGTTTGTTGTCCCGGTGGTGGAGGTGCTAGTAGTGCTGGTCGTCGTCGTGTTGGGATTGGCCTGCGGGGTGATGGTCACCTGTTGGGGCAGAGTGATGCCTAAATTGCGTTCAACATTCTTGTTGACTTCGAGGACTGCTACGTCGACGACGACTTCAGGGTGGGCGCGATCGAGGTCGTTTAGGACCTTTTGGGCGAAGAGGAGCTCGTCGGGAGTGGCGCGCATGACGATGGCGTTCTGGCTGGGGACGAGATAGATCTTGACGGAGGGATCGAGGAGGTTGCGGATGGCAACGACGACTTCGTTGGCGTCGTTCTGCTGACTGGCGTTGGTGAGATAGAAGGTCTGGACCGCCTGCTCGTCGAGGTCAGTGCGCTTCTGGCGAGTGTTCTGGGCGACGAAGATGGTGTTGGAGGTGACGGGCTTGTAGAAGGTACCTGCGAGAGAGCCGACGATGCGGAGGGCGTCGGACCAGCTGACGTTGTTGAGATCGACGGGGATGCGCTTGGAGGTGTAGTCGGGGTCGAAGAGGACGTTGAACCCGGCTGCTTTACCGATGGCCTGGTAGATGACCTTGACGTCTTCGGTCATGTGAATTGCAGGTATGGGTTCGTTGGACAGGGGCTTCAGTTCGACGGGGCCGGAGAGGCTGCCGACGCTCGAAAGAACCTCGTTCTGGCGGGACATCTGCTCGCTGAGGGCTGGCGGAGCGCCGCCCTGCGGAGTGCCGGGCTGAGACTGCATTTCCTTCTGGATCTGATTGATTTCCTGCTGGGCGACCTCGTAGCCGGGATTGATCTGGAGGGCGCGGGTGTACTCGGCGAGGGCGCCGTTGAGGTCGCCGCTCTGGCGGAGGACGCGGCCACGGTCCACGAGTTGGGCTGCGGCGAGAAATCGTGTGCGGTCGAAGCGCGTCTTATAGCGGAGGTCGGTGGGTTTGAGTTTGAGGGCGTTCTGATAGTCCGTAAAGGCGGTCTCGTAGTCCTGGCGCGCCTCGGCTGCCTGTCCACGTTGGTCCCAGGTTTTGGCTGATTGGGCATGCGCCGTGTGCGAACCAAAGGCGGCGAGGCAGCCCAGGATCAGCAGGGGAAGCGTACGAAGAGGGAGTGCCGTTAATTTGCCGATTGATTTGTACCCGCGACCCATGCTGCTTCCGTTTTCGTCCTTTACACCGTAAAGATTGTGGTGCTCGCCGGAGTACGCGCCTGCCGGGAAGATGATGTTGTTGTGCGAGGCTATGCCTGGCAGGCTGTTGCGCTCGGGTGAGTATAGCATTCGGCGAACGTTCGACCTCATGGAAAGGTTGGTCTTTGCTGGTCCGCGGACGCTGAAGAGTTACCGCTCGCGGCCGGAGGTTGGAGTGCTTTGGGAGATATTGAAATATGTCCCGAGGTTTATGGTTAGACGTGCCGCGAGTTGGCGGGTGAGTGGGGCGCGTGAGACTTAAGTTGCATACGTGTTAAAGTAAAAGGTTCGTGGCACGCTCATTGTCCAATCCGACGGTCGCTCACCAGCCGAAGCCAGTGGTGAAACAGAAGGAACGGGACCCTGTGGCTGCGGGTAAGCGCGATGCTGCGTTCAACCGGTCGGCCAGCTTCAATTATTTTCTTTCGGATAAATTTGAGGCCGGGGTTGCGCTGCGCGGGACCGAGGTAAAGTCAATCCGCGAGGGTAAGGCTAACCTGAAGGATGCTTATGGGTTGCTGAAAGATGGCGAGGCGTTTCTGCTAAATGCGCATATTGGCCCATTTTCACATGGGAACGCGATGAACCATGATTCGCTGAGAACGCGGAAGCTGTTGCTGCATAAGAGCGAGGTGCGGAAGCTCGAGGGGATGACGAAGCAGAAGGGCTACACCCTGATTCCTACACGGCTCTATTTTCGCAATGGCCGGGTGAAGTGCGAGTTGGCCCTGGCGAAGGGCAAGCAGGAGTGGGACAAGCGAGCGACCGAGCGGAAGCGCGAGGCCGATAACGAGGCCAAAGCCGCAGTGGCTCGGAGTCAGCGGCACTAACGGTTTCTCACCGGGGGGCAATTTGGTGGAACTGTGGGGGTTGCACTCGCGCTACGATAGTGGTTATGGATACGAAGCTTCTGTTTCAGGATGCCGCCGGGTTTCCTACGCCTATGCTGGCCGTCTTTGCTGTGGACATTGCGACGGCTAAGGATGCGGAGCCTTTGCCTGCGCTGCTCGTAACCTCGGATGCTGTGACGGATGCCGCAGCGAGAACGCTGGCTTCCGGGGATTTTAAGGCAGGATCGGGTGAAACGCTGCTGCTGCATGGCCCGAGCGGGTTGAAGGCGGAGCGGCTGCTGGTGGTGGGACTGGGCAAGGCGAAGTCGTTGTCGGTCGATGAGGTGAGAAAGGGCGCGGGCACGGCGGTGCGTGCGGCGAAGCCACTGGGGGTGCGGGAGATGGCGATTGCGTTTCCGGAGGACCATGCGCTGGATGACGAGCACCTGGATACGCTGCCCTGCAAGCTGATGTCGCGAGCGCTGGTGGAGGGCGCCGAACTGGGGGAGATGGACTGGGATACGTACCGAAGCGATAGGAAAGACCGGTCGGTACGGTCGCTGACGGTGGTGGCGCATGATGCGGAGAAGATCACGCGGGATGAGATTCAAGAGGGGTTTGAAGAGGGGCTGGTTGTTGCGGAGGCGCAGAATTTTACGCGGTCGCTGGTGAATGAGCCGGGCAATGTGCTGACTCCGACGGAGTTGGGAAAGCGCGCGGCGGCGATGTGCGCAGAGGTGGGATTGAAATGCGAGGTGCATTCAACCGCGAAGCTGCACGAGTTGAAGATGGGGGCGTTCTGGGCGGTGGCACAGGGCTCGGAAGAGCCGCCGGCGCTGATTGTGATGACGTATGAGCCGGCGCTGGCGAGGGGTGAGGTCGCGGCGAAGGATGCTCCTGTCATGGGGCTGGTGGGGAAAGGGATTACGTTCGACACGGGCGGGATCTCCATTAAACCGGCAGACGGCATGGAGAAGATGAAGTACGACATGGCTGGCGCGGGGGCGATGATTGGGGCGATGCGGGCCATTGCGAAGCTGAAGCCAAAGGTGAAGGTGGTCGGGGTGGTGTGCTCGGCGGAGAATATGCCGGATGGTGCGGCTTACAAACCAGGCGATGTGGTGACGGCGATGTCGGGCAAGACGATTGAGGTAGTGAATACGGATGCAGAGGGGCGGCTGGTGCTGGCGGATGGACTGCACTACGCGAAGACCTTGGGGTGCACGCATTTGATCAATGCCGCTACGTTGACGGGGGCTTGTGTCGTGGCGCTGGGGATGATTAATGCGGGCGTTTTCTCAAACGATGAGGCGACGTGGCAGAAGTTTATGGACGGGACGAAGACTTCGGGAGAGAAATTCTGGCGGCTTCCCTGCACCGATGACTATCGGGATCACATCAAGAGCCAGATCGCGGACATGATGAATACGGGAAAGAACCGTTATGGCGGAGCGATCTCGGGGGCGATGTTTCTGAAGGAGTTTGTGGGGGACACTCCGTGGGTGCATCTGGATATCGCGGGGTGTGCGTGGAATGAGGAAGCGAAGCCGTGGATTGCTTATGGGCCTAGCGGGATTGCTGTGCGATCGATTGTGGAGTGGGTACGGGGGTACGCGAGTTAAGGCCGACCGCGGATTTACACAGATTGACACGGATTAGAACCAAAGAGAAAGACCGATAAAAGCACAGACGCATCAGGCTCACCTATTATCCGGTCTTCGATCCGTTTTATTGTGTTTTTGATCCGCTTCGTTCCGCTTTAATCCGTGGTCGGTTATTTTGTAATTAGTCTGGTTACATAACCGGTGGGGCTTCGATGCCGAGGTAGGCGAGGGCGCGGGTCATCTCGCGTTGAGCCACGGCGGCGGTGGCTAACAGGAAGGCTTTGCGGGTGGGGTTTGTCTCGTTCAGGATGTGGTGGCGGTGGTAGAAGTTATTGAATTGCTGCGCGAGTTGGAAGGCGTACTTGGCGAGATAGGCGGGCTCCGCGGTGTTGAGGCACTGGTCGATGAGCAGGGTGAGTTTGGAGGCGAGGAGCCACGTCTCCCATAGGCTGGCGCCGTCTTCGGTGTCGAGAATTTCGGCGAGAGCATCGTTGGAGAGAGTGGCAAAGTTTGCGAGTGCGGCTTCGGGGTTGGTTTCGGCTTTGCGGAAGATGTTGGCGGCGCGGACGATGGCGTATTGGACGTAAGGGCCGGTCTCGCCTTCGAAGCTGAGGGCGTCTTTGAAGTCGAAGGCGATGACGGTATTGCGGGTGTAGCGGAGCATGAAGTAGCGGAGGGCCCCAACGGCGATCTGTTTGGCGATGGTTTCGCGTTCCGTATCGGTGAGATCGGGATGGCGGGTGTCGACTTCGGATTTTGCGGCGGCGGTGAGGCGGTCGATGAGGTCGTCAGCTTTGACACCGAAGCCTTTGCGGCCGCTGACTTCGATGTAGGGGCGCTTCTGGTCTTCTTCGCTGATGGGGTAGCCTAGCTCGATGGCGCAGCGTGGGGTGAGGGCGACCATCTCGTAGCTGAAGTGGGTGTAGTTGTCGGCGGCTTCGGTATAGCCCATGCCGCGAAGGGCGGCGACTACGTTGTTTTGTGGGTCGTTCTGGCGGGAGTCGATGACGTTGTAGATGTGGTCGGCGTGGCCGAAGGATGGGTGGCCGGGTTCGCTGGGAGCTGATGTGGAGATCCAGCAGGTGTGGGTTGTTGGTTGCTGGTTTTTGGTTTTTGGTTGTTGGTTGTTGGTTGCGGACGGACGTGGGTACTCGAAGAAGCGTTTGTAGCCGAAGTCTTTGCCGGGGAGGAGACCGAACTTCCAAAGGTGGTAGGCGATGTCTTTGCCTACGTAGGTGACGGTGCCGTTCGAGCGGACGATTACCTTGGCGTCTTCGTCGGGCTGGTCGGGGTCCGTGCCTTCGTGGGCGATAAGATTTTCGTTGCCGGCCCGGCGCATGACGTAGCAGCCTTTGTTTTTGCCGGCGGTTTCGAGGTAGAGGACGCCTTTTTCGAGCATGAGAGTGCGGGCTGCGTCCCAGAAATGGAGGTTTAGAATTTCGCTCTCGCGGGGGAGGAAGTCGTACTCGATGTTGAGGCGCTGCATGGTCTCGAGGTGACGGCGTAGGACAGCGGTTGCGATGAGGTCGGCGATCTCTCCGGTGTCGTTGTTACCGGTTTCGAGAGCATGGAGGGTGTCGAGACGGATTTGTTTGCGTGCGGCGATCTGGTCGGGGTCGGCGGCGTACCACTGGGAGACGCGAGCGTAGAGATCCCAGCAGTAGAAATCAATGCGCTGGTTGGTTTCGAGGAGTTGGGTGAGGAGTTCACGTGTGCTGCTGAGATTCTTTCCTTCAAGGTGGACGAGGCCTACGACCACGTCGGCGACTTGCACGCCGGTGTTGTCGATGTAGTTCTGAACGCCTACGGGGAAGCCGGTTTTGTAAGTGTCGGGCCGTAGAAGGCGCTGGAAGGTGTCACCGAGGATGGCGTTGCGGAGATGGCCGATATGAGCGGCTTTGTTGGGATTGATGCTGGTGTGTTCGACGAGACGGAAGCCGGGACCGCCGATGTTGGCGTGCTGGTCCGCGGCGATCTGGCGGGCGATGGCGGTGCGGTTGAGACGGATGTTGAGGTAGCCTGCTCCGGCTACTTCGACGCTGGCGACGTCCTCGGGTAGCTGGGTAGAAAGCTCGGTGGCCAGTTCGGTGGCGATGGCTCGGGGGGCTTTGCGGAGGCGCTTTGCCAGCTCGAAGGCTACAGGGAGAGCGAGTTCGCCCAGGGCGATGGTGGGCGGCTGCTCCACGACGAGATTCGTGAGCGTGATGTCGTATTTGGATTTCAGGATGGCCTGGATGCGGACCAATAAGGACTGCTGGATTGTGCGATACATGCTTTTGGGTTCACCGGGGGTGGAGTGGGTTCAGTTTACTAGAGGGGTGAGGGTAAGGCGTAACAGTGATAAGAGAGATAAAAACTGATAAGAGAAGGTTCTTTGAGGGTATTTCGTTTGCGGGAGTTTGCTGGACGGATCGGTCTTTATCTTTTTGATCGCTGTTACGCCCTTGGATTACGGGAGTTCGGTGGGGAGTTGTTCGATCTCTACGAAGAGCGGCTTGTGGTTGTGGATGCGGATGCGATGGATCAGGAAGATGATGCCACCGGCTCCGGTGACAGAGATGAGCATCCATGCGTGGATGGCGAGGCCGAAGATGGCTGCCTGGGTGACAGGAGATCCATGAGCGGCGAGTGAGGTTTTGACGGCTAACTCGAAGGGCCCGATCGCTCCCGGAGAGCTGGGGATGAGGTAAGAGAGATTGGCGAAGGAGACGGCAAGCCATGGAGCGATGCGATCGACAGACATACCGAGCAGGTGGATGGCAGAGACGTAGATCATACCCTCGCAGGTCCAGATAATGACGGATTGCAGGAGGAGGAGAAGCGACTCGGCCACGCCGAGACGGCCGGTTGCTTCGAGAGCAAGGTTGATCCAATGCTCGACCTTTACTAGTTTGGGGTTGTTGGGCAAGCGAGTGAAGAGTCGCTGGATGGGGCCTTGAAGGCGGCGGGCAAAGACCAGGAGGACGATGAGGCCGACGGCCGAGATGGCGAGAGAGATCTCTGCAATGAGGCGAAGATGTGGAGTGACGACGCGGCCAACGGTTGAGACGAAGAGAAGAACCAGGACGAAGATGTCGAGGAGTTTTTCGAGGATGACGGTGCTGAGAATGGTGGAGGGGGATGCGTTGAGGTCGTCAGAGTAGGTGAAAACACGCATGATGTCCCCGATGCGGAGGGGGAGAATATTGTTGGCGGCGAGCGAGGTCATGAGGACGCGGGCGCAGACTTTGAAGTGGTCCCTGATGGATCGTCCGCCGCGAGGCATCATCTGGCTCCAACGGACACAGCGGAGACCGTGACTGGCAAAGGTAAAGCCGATGACACCAAGAATCCATGCGGGTTGGACGAGACGGAGAGCAAGGATCTGGTTGAAGGAGATTCCGCGGAAGGTGTACCAAAGGAAGAAAGCGCTGACGAGCAGGCCGGGAACAGTCTTGTAAAGATTGCGGCTTTTGGGTGGAGCTGCGGCTACAGTATTCATCGAGACACCGAGCCCAGAGCGCTTTTGAGGAAGCGCGACAGAGATACGTTGAGATAAGGGTGGTGCCGGAAACAAGACAACATGCCTATTGGATTGTATCGTCTGGGCCTTTCGTTGCCACCATTGAAATGGTTGTATGGGTGCAGGATGATGGAATGCAGCATGACGGGGCTGCAACATTCGAACCGGGGGATGGTCTAACTGTAGGCGGGGATTGCTGTAGGGTTGGAAGAGCTTTGTTTGCAGTGCAGTGATTCTATTCAAGGCGGGAGAAACGGGTATTTGGCGACTTCGTTAGCATCACCCATCTCATCTGAACAACTTAGACGAGAGGATGACCGGCGAGAACGTGGCTTCGCCCTGGCATTGGTGACCGCATTGACGTTTTTTGCGGTTCTCGTGCACGGCTACCATCCTTATGCGGAGGATGGGGGTGTGTATCTTCCGGAGATCAAGCGGTTGCTTGATCCTGCGCTGTATCCGCATGGGAGCGAGTTTGTGGTGGGGCATCTGCGCTACTCGCTGTTTGCGCCGGCGATGGCTGGGCTGGTTCGGGAGTCGCATCTGAGCGTTGCGCTGGTGATGTTGCTGGTGCATCTGGCGGCTTACTGGCTGACTTTGTTTGCGGGCCGGCTGCTGGCGGCGCGGTGCTATTCGTCCCGTGCAGCGCGGAGTGGCGCGGTAACGCTGCTGGCGGTTTGGATGACGTTGCCGATTGCCGGGACTTCGTTGATGCTGATGGATCCGTATGTGACGGCGCGGAGTTTGTCGACTCCTTGTGCTTTGCTGGCGCTGGTGGCGGTGATGGAGCTTCTGCGGCCCCGGTTTGAGGTGAAGGATGGGGAGACGCGATGGGGCGCGGCTGTGCTTTGTGTCGTATCGCTGGCGGGAGCGTGTGTGATGCATCCTTTGATGGGTGCTTATGCTGTGGGATCGGCGATGGTGCTGGGGGTGCTGCTGTTGGAGAACAGGGTGGTGCGGGTGTGGGGGACGGCAGGGCTCGCGTTGACCGCGGTGGCGATGGCCGCGGGCTTGCAATTAGCGGCAGCTCCGGAGAGCGAGATTTACCGGAGAATCATGCTGACGCGGGATTACTGGTTTTTGAGCCAGTGGCATTGGTATGAGTTGATTGGATTAGCAGCTCCGCTGATGATTCTGTCGGCGGTCGCATGGGCGTGGAGGCGAGAGGGCGATTTGGCGCGGGCGAGCTTAGCGCGCATGGCAGTAGTGTGTGGAGTGACTGCGACGGTCGTGGCTGGGCTGTTTGCACGGATGGAATCAGGTACACATCTGGTGGCGAGGATGCAGCCGCTGCGGATCTTTCAGCTTGTATATATCGTGATGACGCTGGTGCTTGGAGCGGAGCTTGGACAACGAGTGTTGCAGCGACGGGTGGTGCGGTGGGTGGTGGTGTTCACGATGCTTGCCGGTGTGATGGTTGCCGCAGAACGAGAGACGTTTCCTGCTTCGCGGCATCTTGAGTTACCTGGAGTGGACGGCGGGGGCAATGCCTGGGAGCGGGCGTTTGCGTGGATCCGCAAAAGTACGCCAAAGGATGCGGTGGTTGCTCTGGATGCGGAGTACATCACGGGGCCGGGCGAGGACGCGCAGGGGTTCCGGGCGATTGCGGAGCGTAGCACACTCCCGGATTATTCGAAGGATGGCGGCGTGGTGACAAACAGGCCTGAGTTGGCGGCGGCCTGGCTGGAGGGGCAGGTGGCGCAGGCTGGGTTGAATATGGAAGAAGATGCGCGGCGAGTGGCGAGACTGCGGCCTCTGGGGGTTTCCTGGGTGGTTTTGGAGCGTGGGGCGGTAACTGCGTTTGTTTGCGAGTATGCGAATGAAGCGGTTAAAGTTTGCCGCCTGCCTTGAAGTAGCGGCAGACCCTGTGGCGTTCTAGTTCCCTGATGGAGTTGGCTTGGCAGCCGCGGCAGAGGCGGCGGTGAGGACGACGGATTCCTTATCCTTGGATTCCATTTTGGCGAAGAAGGCACGCAGGTCAGGATATTGCGTCGGCTCGTAGATGATTTCCGAGAGGACATAGTCGCGGTGGACGGTGAAGGAGTTCGGGGTGGACTCAGCTGCCAAACTATAGGCGATCGATTTCTCCATGGTGCTCTTGTCGGCGCCGGGCAGTGATTCCACGGAGAACGTCGCGGGGAACTTGACTCGAACTGCGTCCCGGATTACCTGGGGGTGCTCAAAGTAGACGGGAATTTCGCGCTTGTCATGCAGGAAGGTGGGCTTGGTGTTGGCTTCAAAGATGTCGCCGGGAATCAGGATGCGTTTGCCGGTTAAGGAGCCGAGGGTTCCTTTGACGCTAAGGGTGACGACGAGGGGTTGCTCGTAGTCGTTGGCTTTGTCGATGGCGGTGACCTTGACCTCGACGCCGGGGGGCACGAGGTGCTCGACGCTGGTGGTGATCTCGCGCACGAGGCTGGCTGAGTCACCTTCGAGGAGACGGTGACGCCAGCTAATCGCGGGATCTCCGATGTAAGTCATTAAGAGGGCGCCGGAGAAGGTACCGTCGGAGTTGACGGTGAGGTCGGCGACGCGCTGGATGCGGGAGAAGCTAAAGGGTTCAGCGGGAGTGGTGAAGAGGTCGCTGCCGTTCTCGGTCTGACGCAGGCCGGTCGTGAAGGTGTGCTGCCAGGCGAGGTGGCCGTAGGGGCAGAAGCGGGTGCCGGGATCGAAGACCCGATCTTTGCCATCGACACTGACGATGGCGAGATCGTCGTCAAGTTGATTGAGGCTGAGATAGCTTTTGGTGAAGAGGTTACGCTCCCGGTTGGTGACGGCGCCGAGATAGGCCTTGAAGCCTGCGGCGCGGGCCATCGCGACGAAGAGACCTGTGATCTGATCGTCGGAACCTCGCTTGCGGGTCCAGATGTCGTCGGTAGTGCGAACCTCTTTCAGGCCCTGCGCCTTTTCTTCCGCGGTGGTGTGCTCGCGGGTGTAACGAGTGTTCTCCAGCTTCATAACCGCGGCGTAGAGTTTGCCGAGTTTTTGATCTAGTGTGTCGGATGGGCTGACGATGTCTTTGACCGCGGCGATGACGACGGGACCGGGGCCGATGAACCTGTCCTGGGTCTTCGCCCAGTATTTGCCCTCGCCCTTCCAGAACTCATCGGACGAGTGATATCCGGTGTAGTAGAAGTGGACGCGATAGGAGAAGTTACTGATGGGGGGCATGTAGTCTTCTACGGGCACTGGAGGGACGTCGTGGGCTTTGAGTTCCAGGACTTCAGCGCCAGGCATGTGGACTGCGACGACTTCAGTCCCGTGAGGCAGAATGCTGGCCCAGGAGATTTTGTTAGAGATTTGATCGCGCGAATCGACGAGCGTGATGGAACTAAGGTCAACGGGCTTCCAGATGAAGTGGGCCCTGCGTGTCCACAGGTCGGACTGAATGAGCCAGACAGGCGCTTCGAAGGCTGAGTAGTCGTAGCGGAGTTTGTACCGATACTCGAGGATGCTACCGACAGTGACGTCGGGCATCGTGAAGACTTTGGCCATGACTTTGGCCCCGTGGGTCGCTTCGACGAGTTTTTCGAATGGTTTTCCGGTTAACGGAATGATAGTTCCATCGGGATGGATGGTTCTTCCCTGGACGTCTTCGATGGTATATCCGCTAAATCGAGTGTCATCGTGGAAACGAGTGTATTGCAGCTCGACGTTGGCGAAGCTCTTGCCTGTGTCGGTGAGGACTTTGAGGCGGACGTAGATGCTGAACATGTGGAGCCGGTCTTCGGTGGTCTCCTCGCGGTCAAGATAGACGGCTGCAGCGCCTGGAACCTCAGGCTGCGAGGTCATGGAAAGCTCTTCGGGCGTGGCCGGCGTCCACTGAGCGCGGGCTATTGAGCCGGCCAACTGGAACAGAGAGCCAGCGAGAAAAAGGCACAGCAAACGACATGCGGATGGAGTGGTCATTTTTTCGATTGGTCTCAGTTCCCTGCTGTTTTGGCGGGAGCAGAGGCGGTGGTGAGGACTACGTTTTCCTGATCCTTGGCTTCTATTTTGGAGTAGAAGCTGCGCAGGTCCGGATACTGCTTGACGTCGAAGAGAATATCTCCGAGGCCGAACGTGCGGTGTATGGTGAAGGTGTGAGGGGTGGACTCGGTGGTGAGGCTGTAGGCGATTGATTTCTGAAAGCTATCTTGGTTGGTTGCCGGCAGCGACTCGACGGAGAGGTTGGCGGGGAAGGCGATGCGAACGGCGTCCTGAGTGATACGAGTGTACTCAAAGTAGACAGGAATTTCGCGCTTCTCGTGCGGGAAGGCGGGTTTGGCATTGGCCTCGAAGATGTCGCCTGGGAGGAGGACTCGTTTGCCGGTTGAAGAGCCAAGAGAACCCTTGACCTGGAGGTTAGCGACGATCGGCTGCTCGTAGTCTTCGAGTTTTTCGATGGAGACAACCTTGACCTCGACTCCGGGGGGGACGAGGCGCTCGACACTAGTGCGTATTTCGCGCTCGAGACTGGCGGAGTCGCCTTCGAGGGAACGGTGACGCCAGCGGATGGCGGGGTCGCCAGCATAAGTCATCTTGATGGTGCCGGAGAGGACGCCTTCTGAACTGAGGGTGAGGTCGGCGATACGCTGCACGCGGGAGAAGGTGTAGGGCTCTCCGTTGGTTGTAAAGAAGTCGCTTCCGCTGTCTGTCTGGCGAATTCCCCCCGCGACGGAGTGCTGCCAAGAGAGGTGACCGTAAGGGCAGAAGCGGGTTCCGGGGTCGAAGAACTGATCTTTACCATCAACATTGACGATGGCGATCGAGTCGTCGAGCTGAGAGAGGCTGACAAAGTTCTTGCTGAAGATACTGCGTTCGCGATTGGTGACGGTACCAAGGTAGGCCTTGAAGCCGGCAGCGCGGGCCATGGCGACAAAGAGGCCGGCGATCTGGTCATCGGTTCCCCGCTTACGCGTCCACACGTCGTCGGTAGTGCGAACTTCCTTGAAGCCCTGGGCCTTCTCTTCAGCGCCGGAGTGCTGGCGGGTGTAGCGGGTATTTTCAAGCTGCATGACGGCGGCGTAGAGCTTGCGAAGCTTTTGATCGGGGGTGTCGGAGGGGGAGACGATGTCTTTGACCGCGGCGCTAACGGCGGGGCCAGGTCCAATGAATTTATCGCGCAGTTTGGCCCAGTGCTTGCCTTCGTTCTTCCAGAACTCGTCGCCTGTGTGATAAGGGGTGTAGTAGAAGAGAACACGGAAAGTGAAACTTGAAACCGGCGCCATGTGGTCCTCATTAGGCGCAGGTGGGATGTTTTGCATGTTCAGGTCAAAGACGATCTGACCATCATGCCCAGGTTCCGTAGGCGGAAGCCGCGTCTGTTTAACCTCGGAGCCCACGGGCAGAATCGGAGTCCAGGCAATGGCGTTGGTAAGCTGGCCGCGGTCGTCGCTGGTAACGAGCTGATGGTCTGTCGGTCTCCAGGAGTAGTGAGCCTTGCGAGTGAAGAGGCTCGACTGAATGTACCACTGGGGCGCCATGAACCAGTTGTCATCGAGCCGCAGCTTGTAACGGTATTCGAGGATGCTCCCGATTTCCACATCGGGCAGAGTGAAGACCTTTGCCATGAACTTGACGCCCTGTGTCTTTTCAATGAGCTTGTCGTATGGCTTCCCGGTGAACGGGATGATGGTTCCATCGGGGTGGATGGTTCTGCCCTGGATGTCCTCAACGGTGATGGAAGTACCTTCGCTGGCGTGTGCGTACTGAAGCTGGACGTTGGCATGCTCCTTGCCGGCCTCGTTGAGGACCTTGAGGCGAACGTAAATGCTGAACATGTGCAGCTTGTCGTCGGTGGTCTCTTCGCGGTTGAGATAGACAGCTGAGGCTCCGGGCACCTGAGGCTGCGAGGTCATGGAGAGTTCTTCGGGGGTGGGTGGAGTCCATTGCTGGTCGGCGTGCGCGACGGCGCCGGTGAGAGAGAGTAAGGCAGAGAGAAAAGACAGGCGGACGAGGCCGCGGCGGAAGTGGTTCATGATTGCTTCGTTCCTTTAGTACGCGTTCGGGAAGACGTTTCTGTTTGCGAGACGGGCCGGATTGACAGCTTTATTGTTTTTTGAGAACTGCGCTTCTTTGTTCGTCAGCGGAGATGACGCCGGCGAGTTTCTGGACGTCGGGGTATCTGTCGGCGGGGAGGGTGACCTCGCGGACGGTGTAGGTGCGAGTGTAGTGAAGGACGTTGTCTTTGACTGTGCTGGAGCTTTCGTATGAAGCGAATCCGAGGTCAAGTTTGATTGGGTCGGGGATCTCATCGACTGTGTAGCCCGGGGGGAGCTCGATGGCGTAGTCGTCGTGTTCCTGCATAGTCTGGTTGAGGTTGACGGGGACTTCGTGACGCTTTTTGTGATCGATGTAGAGGTCTTCTGAACCGAGGACACGGGGGCGGATCATGAGCAGCGGGCCCATGGGCTTGCCAAAACGGTCTGCGGTGAGTGAGTAAGTCGTGGTGAGGTCTTTGTTGAGGGCTTCGACGTTCTCGACTTTGACGTCTGAGACAGTGAAGCTGCTGAAGTCCTGGCCGAGGACGTGGTCGCGATACTCGCTCTGCTGTTTGGCATCGGCCATGGTGTAGAGGTAGCGGTTTCCTTCGGAGATATCGCCGAAGCGCTTTTCGGTAACTGTGCCTTTGAGGGAGCCGTCGGCCTGGAGTTGGAAGGTAGCGGTGCGGCGGATGGTGTTGAGTTCGGGGGCAAGGACAGGAAACTGGATGGCCTGGCTATCGGAGCCCTCCATCAGAACTCCATAGCCTCCCTGGAGGTTGTGCTCGAGTTGGCCGAAGGCGGTTTTTTCCCAGGTGGGGTCGAAGATGAGGTATTGACGGCCGGTTTTGGCAGTAACGACGCTGCGGAGTTTCGGCGAGGTGTAGCCTTTGGGAATTTCGATGGCTGCAATGGCGTGATTGCCGACGATGGAAGGTGCATCGGGGTCGACGACGCCGCGGCTGGTATCGACGATCACGAGAGTCGCGTGAATACCAGCGGCAGAGAGCATAGCGGTGAGGAGGGTCGCCTTGTCCTTGCAGTCGCCGTAGCGGTTGCGGAAGGTGTCGGCGGCGTAGTGGGGCTGGTAACCGCCGATGCCTAGCTCGATGGCAAAATAACGGACCTGTTTCTGAACAAATTCGGCGATGGCTTCAGTTTTGTCGTAGAAGTCAGACTTGCCGGCGGTGAGTTCGTTTGCTTTTGCGGTGATCTCGGGCGTGGCGACGATGCGGTCCTTGTAGAGGACCTGGTACCACTCGCCGATGCTCTTCCATGTGCCTTCGGTTGAAGTGGGGAGCCCTGGGCCGGTGTAGTGGACGGTCATGCGGCCTTCGAGGGAATCGATAGCGGGGCGAAGGCGAACGTCTTTGAGGTCGATAGCCGGGGTGTCGTTCATGACCCAGCGCCAATGCTGGTGTTCGAGGTCGATTGGAGGCGTCTGCCTGGCATGAGCCCAGACGGTGCCGTAGGTGAAGTTGGGAGGCAGTTCGAGGGTAAAGGTCTGGTTGAGGTGAGGGATGGTGTCCTGGAAGAACCAGGTCTTCTCCGTTAGGTAGGGATGGCAGCGCTGCTCGTACTCGTAGGCTACGACGCCGCCTGGGTCGCGGCCGGGAGCCTGGGCTACGCGGACCATGTCGTCGGCAAAGAGATTTCCTTCGCCGTAGCCGTGGTCTGTCATCTCGTTGTCCTTGACGGCGTACTCGTGGCCGTCGGGACCAATGCTCCAGACGTGCATGGAGAGGATTTTGGTGTCTTTGTCGAAGGGCACTTCGACGATGGCTTGTCTACGGCCTTGCGGACGCAGGATCTTGAGGACCTGGCGGCGATGCTCTACGGCGCTGCCGTCGGGGGCGACGGTGTAGGTTGTGTCGTCGAGGAGGACAACAGCATTCGTCTCGGGGGAGTATTCGGGAAGTTTCTGCTGGGCGGCAGTGCGGACCCAGTCGGGGACAGAGTCGGACTTGAAGGCGGAGGCAGGAATTGCGGCAAACAAAAAGAAGATCGCTGCAGCGGTAAGGCAGCGTAGTTGCTCGGCTGGCTGAGTCGGTCGTTCTGTCATAGGGCCCTTGAGACACCTCTCGAACGCTCGTAAATTACGAAGCAAACGCGTGAGTTCGAGGGAAGGTGTACCGCCAAGTTATACGTGTGAGGCGGATGCAATTCAAGGGAATTCAGACAGGGAGACCATTACCCAAATGGGTGATTTATGAATGCTGGGTGTCGCCGCGAGCATGCGTGGTTCGATGGGGCGATTACCGCGCCGGCGAGGAGTTATGGGACGCGCAGGGGGCGCATGCCTGTGGCCGGGAACATACCGGTGGGGTAATCCTCGATCGTGTATTGGGACTTGAAGAGATAACGAACGAAGAAGCCGCCGGAGAAGTTGTTGTAGTTGTTGGTATTGTTGGCGGAGAGAAATGCCCCGAGAAACCAGTGCTGGTTGAAGAGATAAGCGCTCTCAGAATTGAGCGAGTAGTTGACGCCTAGGTTGCTGGTTGCAGGAGTGAAGGGATTCTTGAAGTCGGTTTGGACAGGCACGTCAAGAGGAAAGTAGGGTGCCTTGGCTTGCTGAAAGCTCTGCACCCCGGCGGCTCCGGCGATGCTGTAGTGGAAATTGTTCTTGGAGTAACCGCTGTAAGTGATGGGAACGGAGCCGAGGAAGTAGACGTTAGGGCTGAAGTAGCCGCCCTGACCGTAGGTCATGCCCTGCTCGTTGTGTTCGTAGTGCATGCCAATGAAGTTGCCGCCGACGTTGAGGGTGCCGTGACCGGGCCAGTGGTGGACTCTGAAGGATGCACCCATCTGGCCGCCGTAACGGGTGTTTTCAAGGACGTGGGTACCTGTCAGATCGGCGGCATCACCAGAGACGTAGAGCCGGGCCCTGGGTCCGCCGATGTCGAGGCGGACACCGCCGCCTGTTGAGACGACGCCGCCCCAGATGTTGCCGGGGGAGAATGGAGTCGCAGAACCGGGGTCGCGCATGCCGGCATAGGAGAGCTGGGTGTCTTTGACGGAGTCGCGCTCGCCATAGAAGGTGAGGCGTCCTTTGAAGGTACGGAATTGACCGCGGCCGATGACGTTGCCGACGAGGAAATCGTAAGGAGTGAAGCCGAGCGCCAGCGCGTAGTTTCTGGAGGTTAATTGGAGTTCGCCGCCGATGCCGCTGGCGTTCTGTTGCGGCGGCGCCACGAGAACATTGGCGGGAAGGGTGCCGAGGACAGGGATGGTTCCGGTGGAGCTCTGGAAGTAGGTGTTGTTGAGGGCGCCGTTGTTGAGCAAGATGGGCCTGGTGACGATGGTGGCGCGAACGGTCTTGCCCAGGACTGCGGAGACCTCAAATGGAGACTCCAGATCGGTGAGGCGATCGAAGCCGGAGGTGCCGGTGCGGTAATGAGCGTAGCCGGTGCCGCCGAGCCAGCCGCTGTAGGCGCCTTCGATAGAGTTGAGCTCCGTCTGCGCGCGGGTGCGTAGCGACAACGGGGGCAAGCCGCCGGCGGGCGCGTTGGGGTCGTACAAGCCTCGCAGTGCCGGTTCACCCCTGGCGATAACTTCGGCGTCGCTGGGTGGCTCGCCGTGGGGAGCGGGAGAACCGACGAAGCGAGAACCTGCGGCGGTGGTCGGTTGAGCTACGTTGGGCTGAGCTATGTTCGGTTGGTTTGTGTTGGGTTGATTTGTGTTGGGCTGGGCAGCGTCAGGAGAACTCATTGACGCGGAAGATGGAGTGGATGAGGACTCGGTAGTGCCAGGCTGGTCGTCGAAAGGCTGCGTGTTGGAAGATTGGGTGGGAGCTGTGATTGTCGGCGAATTGCGATGGTGAAGAGTTGAGCCCGACATTACTTCAGGCCGGGATTCAGGCTGGGGATACTGCTGGCCGTGACTGATCCCAGAGGATTCTGAGGCGTGATGTCCGGAGGTGTATTCGGCATTCCGTGTGGGCCGGGAGCCGTCCTCTAAAAGTGCGGTGTTCTGACTAGCGAGGGGAGCGCTGGAGGGATCGAGATGGGCGACGTTAGGGGCAGCCTGCGCGCCCGGCATGTAGTGTGCCGTGGTTAGGGTTTCGGTAGTTTCGGATTTTGCGGGGAGCTTTCTGGAGGTGTTGCCGCTGATCTGTGTTGGGGCTACGTAAGGGACGTAAGTACCGTAGACTCCCAGCGGCTGGTTGGTGAGCGGTTGGGAGCTGTCGGACTGTTGAGGAGTTTGTAACTGAGCCTGAACGCCTGCAGAATTGCCGTAGCTGGGTTGGGAGAGCTGTGCAGACTGGGCGAGCTGAGATTTGCCGTCCGCTGAGTCCGGAGTGCTAAGGAGCGTAGCGAGTTCCTTCTGCTGGGCTGGAGTCGCCAGATGGTCTGCAGGGTGCGGCTGACTGAGTTCGGCGACCACCTCGGCGACGGGATCTCCAGCAGGAAGCGCGGCGAGCGTGGCGCGGAAGTAGCCGGCGGCACGGCTGTCGTTGTCTCGAGTCCGTTCGAACTTTCCGGCGAGGAAGAGCATCTCGGGGTCTTTCGGATACTTCTCGAGGCCGGAATGGAGCCAGGTTTCGGCGTCCTCGTCGTCGTCGGCAGCGAGAGCCGCGCCGACGGCGGATCTGTAGTCGGCGACGGTTGCGGTGGTCATGTCCTGCGACTTAAAGAGAGTGACGGCCTGTACAGGAAGCTCGGCGCGTGCGTATCCGGAGGCGAGAGCGCGAATAACGACCTTATCTTCGGGGGCGCAGCGGGCAGCCGCGGTGAGGATGGCGAGTGAACGCTTCTTATCGCCAGATGCTGCGGCCTGGTTGGCGCGACGCAAAGCCCAATTGGTCCAGATTGTTTGAATGGCGCCGCGCTGCTCGCCGTTGAGGTCGGAGCGACCGCCGAGGAGTGTGAGTTGCTGATAGAGGCCGGCGTCATCGCCTGTGTTGAAGAGGATTGAGGCGTTTTGAATGTCGGTAGCGGCTGGGGCTGCGGTTTGCTGGGCAACCTGCGGTCGGGGGGCTTTGACGAGCGTGGTGTTGAGACCTTTGAGAGCCTCCGAGCTGTCGCCGCGGATGGCAAGGGCAGCGCGGTATCTCTGCTCCGCTGTGGGGAGATCGTTCTCTTTGAGAGCATCTGACCCCTGGCTCATAAGCTGGTTGAAGTGAGCATTCTCGAGGGCAGAGTCGAGGGCGGAGTCGCGTGCGCCGTTTTCTTTCGCTGTTTCGAAGAAGCTGATGGCTCCATCGTAGTTGGATTGCTGCATGCGGATGTAACCCATGCCGGCGAGCGCCTGCGCGTTCTTGGGATCCGCGGCGAGGATTGCCTTGAAACGGGTCTCGGCTCCGGGGAGGTTTCTGGCGTTGAGGGCCTTATATGCCTCTTGCTCCAGTGCCGGGTGGACGACCGTGTGTGTGGTGGTGACGGGTTGTTTGGGGAGGGCCTCGGTGACGCGGGCGGTGTTGGTGATGCTGGGATTGATGGAGCGGAGACGCTCTAGGTAGATGTTGGCGAGGGCTGGGTTGCCGCTGAGTTTGGCGGAACGGGCTAGACCCGCGAGAGCATCTGCGTTTTTGGGGTCAGTGAGAAGCACCTGCTGCCACGTTTGCGCGGCTACGTCGCGATGACCGTGGACTTCGAGGTCGTGGGCCTTGTCGAGAAGAGCTTGCGTCGTCGCATCTCCCGGTTCGGCGCGAAGTGCCTGGGTGCACGGAACAAAGGAAGCCGCTACGAGTAAGAGCGCCGTGGTGCATGGCCGGATTGAGGAATGATTTTTCATGGCACTCGTAATGCCCATGCTTTCTGGTACAGAGGCCAGCAGGTTAAAACACAGTCGATACCTCTGCATCCTCCGAGAGCTTACCTGTCTTTTCCGGTTTTTGTACCTGAATAAAGGTGGTATTTACTGGTTTGTTACTGACGACTTCGCGTACCCCAAATGGGTGATATTGCAGCATTTCTCACAAAAACCAGCCCCAGTTATTACGTAAAGATTCTCGTCGAGTCGTTGCCCTGGAGACGGACTCGCGCCTTCCTGCGCAGCATGGAGCGTATGACGATGGCCATGAGGAAGCAGGCGATGAGAGTCGAGACGACCATCAGCCACTGGTAGTCCTGAAAGAGGATGCTGAGCCAGATCCACCAGGAAAGCGAGCCGACGTGGTAGACGTCGTTGCCGATGCGGTAGGAGCTGAAGCGCGAGCCGTGGAGGACGCTGACGGATTGCGAGATGTCAGAGGCCTGCGAGGCCTTGAGGAAGACAGAGAGAAATTCGGGGATGACACTCTTGTCGCGAAGGGCGATGACCACGACGGATCTGCTCGAGTCGCGTGGCCACTCGATGCCTTCGATGAGGGCGTCGGGGATGCCTCCGGCGGTTTCGAGCTGACCGGACTGGACGCGGTCGGAGCTCCGCACTTTCCACCATGCATGCTCGAGCTGTGCGAAGAACCCCTGGGTGTCCTGGATATGGAGGCCGCTGCCGTCCACGCCGACCGGAAGCGACGGGTTGAGCGTGCCGAGAGCGGATTGATCGTCAACGGTGCCGAGGACGAGGTAGTCCTTGCCGCGATCGGACTTCATACCGTCGGCGTTGGTGACGGTGACGTTGAGAACAGGGTAGCCGGTCTGAGCGCCGAAGTGTCCCATGAGAGTGAGGTAGAGCTCGATCTCCTCGGCGGCGGGAGTGTCGGGCAGAACGACGGCGGTGTCTGCGAGGTCTGCGAGTCGGGTGAAGGGATAGCCTGCGTTGGCGAAGATTTCGAGATTAGGAAGTGCCGTCCAGTGAGGGATTCCCCGGATGTCGAGGTAGGAGTCTTTGAGGATGGCTCCCGCGAGGTTGTTGGGAGCGAGGTCCCGGCACTCGCCTTTGTTGGCGAGGAGAAAGGCGAAGCGCATGAGGAGCGAGTTGGAGAAGGGGCGCAGGCCGGAGATTGGCACGGGGACCACTCTTTCGAGGTGGGCGGAGACGTTGTCAGAGTGCGGCAATGGTGTCGAGCTGATGAAGGAGCCGTTCAGCAGGACCTGAAGGGTGCTTTCGTTGGAGATGGGGATGCCGTTGTAGCGATAGGTGAGGTGGAGGCCGAGGTTCTGCTGGGCGCGGGACAGGTAGAGGTCGGGCGGCAGGCGCAGGGAGACGGCTACAGGAGCACCGCCGTCAGTGTCGAAGTTGCTGGCCTGTTGGATGTCGCCGATGCGGGTGATTTTTTCGGTGCTGAGCCAGCGCGGAGCATCGTCGGGGTGGCGGGCGGCAGGCATCTTGATCGATGGGACGCGGACGAAGGAGCCTGCGATGAGGTCGCGCTGCAACGCAAAGACGAGCGCGTCGGTGAGAACGTCGTCGGCTGTGTCGCCGGTGAGGACGAGGACTTTGGAGTAGGGGTCGGACGGGTTCGGCCGAATGGCGATGGCCGGGCCGGAGGCGCTGTCCATCTGGAGCGATGCGGGAAGGCTGGCTCGGCCTTCGCCGATCACGATAGCGTTGCCGGTAGGTATCGTGCCAACGGAGACGGGAAAGCGGACCGGGCGGGAGTCGGCGAGGATGCCGAACCATGAGGCGAGGATTCCGGCCGCTTGCAGGGCCTTGGATGAGGGCTGGGTAAGGAAGACGATAGGGACGACTGGGCGCAGGTCAACCGCGCTGTCGTAGAAGGGCGCGGGAAGTAACTTGAGCTCGTCTTGCAATGGGCTGAGGGAGCCGGAGAACTCGAGAGTGGAATTGTTGTCGACGTGGCCCCAGAGGGTGGAGTTCGAGGGATCTTCGCATTTGAGGGCGTAGTGGCCGATGAACTCGAAGGTGAGCTGGTTCTCGCGGACGAGCTTGTCGGCGGGAAGGATGAGCGTGGACTCGAGGAGTTCGCTGTTTTCGTTGCGGGCGATGGCGGATTGACCGTTCGCGGGCTGATCAACGGCGGTTGGTTGCGTAGTGACCGGAAGGGCGGCCAAAAGCGTGCCATTAAGGCTGACTTTGAGCTGGCTCAGCAACGGGAGGAGGCCGGGTGAGAAGTGATAACGCAGGTGCAGGGTCGCGCTCTTGACGGCCTCGGTCTGCGGTAAGGAAAAACGGACGGTGTTGGAGGCGTCGGTGCCGCGGAGGACGATAGTGTCGGCTACTCCGAGGTCTGAGAGGGTAAGAACCGAATTAAACGTGCCGGGGGCGGGGGTGGTTGCTCCAGTGGCAGCAAGCGTCGCGGCAACCTGCCGCGGCAATTGGCTGGAGAGACTCTGGTTAATCTGAGCCGAGATGGGTGCTGCGGAGAAAAGGATGGCCAGAAGAATAACCGGCACGATGCTGGTGGCGAGTTTTCCTTCGGGGGTGGATTTGTTTTGCTTCGCCATGGCTCGTACGGTCTGCTCAAAGCCGGTGAACGCGAGCTTGACGATGCGGGCGAGACTGGTGAGGGGTTTGTCGGGCTCGCGGGTTTCGCCCCAGCCGAGCCATGTATCGGCGCGGGAATAGAGGACCATGGTGAGGGCCTCCTCTTCCTGCATCGTGAGCGGATCGAACTGCGCGCGGAGAACGTTTCCGTCGACTCCGACGAGCGTGGCGGGGAGAGTTGCGTTGCCGTCGAGGACGGGTAGGGTGAGTTTGACCGAGTCGCCTGCGGCTGCGATGAAATCGCGCTCCATGCGGATCATGAGTCCACCGCCTGAGACGTCGGTGGTTACGCCATGAACGATGCTGCCGTTGGCGAGTTGGACGTCAGCGGGGATGGTCATGGGGACGCGGACAGAGTGACGGCGCTGGCGGCTTTCCCAGGCGACGGATGTGGCGACGCCGAGGATGATGAGGTTGAAGCACGCCCAGGCGAGGTTCATGACGATGGTGCCGGCGTGGCCGCCGTCGTACATGCGGGCGAGGGTGTTGAGGGGCCAGACTGCGCCGGAGCCGGGAAACTGAAAGAAGCGCGGGATGGCACAAAGGATGCCAAAGACGTTCATCGCGATCATTAAGAGAAAGGGGCGAGCGATGCGGTGGTCGAAGAAACTGCGGTTGACGACTCCACCCTTCGCGGTCACGTTGAAGCTGCCCAATTTGGGGTTGATGAGGGCAAGCAGGGTGGGGATGAAGATGTATGGTGCAAGGACCGTCTCGTAGATCTCGTTCCAGAAGGAGTGTCGATGCCGGCCCTGGATGCGCGAGTTAGTGACGTTGGAGAGAACAAGATGCGGAAACGCGTAGGCCAGTATGGCGGCCCAGTAGCCGGGGATGCTGACGTGCCCAAAGATGAGATAGATGAGCGGCGCGGTGAGAAAGATAAGGCGCGGAAGAGCGTAGAGAAAGTGCGTCATCGAGTTGAAGTAGCAAAGACGCTGCGCGAAGGAGAGTCCGTGGGCGAAGAGCGGGTTGTCCGTGCGCATGACCTGGACCATCCCGCGGGCCCAGCGAATGCGCTGCCTCACATGGCCGCTGAGACGCTCAGTGGCGAGGCCCGCAGCTTGCGGAATGTTGATGTAGGCGGTGTTCCAGCCGTTCATCTGCATGCGGAGTGAGGTGTGGGCGTCTTCGGTGACCGTTTCTTCGGCGATGCCACCGATCTCATCGAGGGCGGAGCGGCGGAGGATAGCGCAGGAACCGCAGAAGAAGGTCGAGTTCCAGAAATCGTTGCCATCCTGGACTATGCCGTAGAAGAGTTCCCGCTCGTTCGGGATCATGCGGAACTGGTTGAGATTGCGCTCGAAGGGATCGGGTGAGTAAAAGTGATGCGGGGTCTGCAGCATGCCGAGTTTTGAGTCGCGAAGGAACCAGCCGAGCGTGACCTGCATGAAGCTGCGCGTCGGAACATGATCGCAGTCGAAGATGGCAACGTAAGGTGAGTCAACACGGGCGAGAGCGCGGTTGATGTTCCCGGCCTTGGCATGGTCGTTGTTGTCGCGCGTCATGTAGCCGATGTCGGCCTCTTCGGCGAACTTGCGGAACTCGTCACGCTTGCCGTCGTCGAGGATGTAGACGTTGAGCTTGTCGGAGGGCCAGTCGATGTTCATCGCGGCGAGCGCGGTGTATTTCACTACGCTGAGTGGCTCGTTGTAGGTGGGGATGAGGAGATCGACTGCGGGCCACTGGGCGGGGTCGTCGGGCAGGGGCACGGGTGTGCGGCGGAGAGGCCAGAGGGTCTGGAGATAGCCGAGGAAGAGCGTGACAAAAGCGTAGGTCTCGGCGAAGAGGAGCAGCGCAATGAAGAAGGCGTCGAGGAAAGTCCAGACGGAGCCTGGGTCTAGGAAGAATCTGGTCGTGGTGGCGAATCTCCAATAGCCGTAACGGAAGGTAGAGAACATGGAGACCAGCAGGAGGGTGAGCGTTACGAGATAGGAGTTCGAGCTGCGATCCAGCCAGACGACCAGGGCAACGGTGAGGATGCCGAGGACGATCTGTTGGGGCCAGGTGAGGTCCAGGATTCCGGTGAAGCCAAGCAGGGCGATGCCGCCGATCAGAACGATGAATCGAAGTAGCTTGAAGAAGAGACCGTCACCGGATTCAAACTCCCTGAAGAGAGGCGAACCCATCATCGTTCGCTCCACCTAACGTTTCTGAACCCTGCGGTGGCGGGTGCAGCAACGGTGCGGAGCCAGGTGGCGAGATTGAGATAGTCTTCGGCGACTGCCGCGTCCGGCGCGTAGTCGACTACGGTCATGCCTTCAGCGAGGGCTTCGCTGACGGCCGGTGCGCGCCTTACGACAAATGGCAGAAGACGATCGCCGAGCTGGCGGCGCAAGACTTCGCGGACATCGAGGTGCAGAGGCAGCGAGGTGTCGAACTGGTTGAGGATGTAGTAGGGCTGCATCGGCCGGCCATCGCCGTCGTTGACCCCGGCGAAGAACTTTTCGACCATCTGGAGACTGATCACGGAGTTCATGTCGGGCGCGACGGGAACGAGGATGGTCGGGTTCATGCTTGACATCCGACGGACGAGCCAGCCGGACGCTGAGGTGAGATCGAGCAGGATGCGATGCATGCCGCGGCTGTTGGTAACGATCTCATTGGCGAGCTGTTCGCGCGCGGCTTCGTCGCTTCCCGTCTGGTCGATGTCGTAGCTGACGAGATAGATGGGTGCGTCGGTGCTGCCGCTGGGCGGTGAAAATGTGCGGACGGTGCCTTGCCGGAGTTCACTGGCGCCGAAGTAGAACGGCAGGAGACCGTGCGAAGTGGTGTCGGTGAGAAGAACTTTTTCTCCCATCGAGGAGAGAGCGCGGCCGACGGTTGCCACCAGGCTGGTTTTGCCTACACCGCCGGCGAGCGAGAAGACGGCGAGTACGGGTGTGCGGGTCTCCTTCTGCCGGACGGGTGCGGATTCGGATTGGTCCTGGCCGGGCTGCTCGAAGACGCCTTTGAGGGCGAACCAGCGGGCCGCTACGCGCTCGCGCGAGTGCTGCAGTGTGTCGGCAACGGAGGACTGGATGGGGGACGGGGGCGGAGCAACCGGTTTCTGCTGCGCCTGAGGGGCGGATGGTGGAGCGTAGAGCCAGGCGGGGCCTGAGGGCTCTGCCTGGTATACCGGCCTTTGCGAAGAAAGCGTGGAGGGATCTTCTGCCGCGGTGCGGCGCTCGGGGAAGCCCTGGGACTGCTGGTAGTCGAAGTCGTCCTGGGCGCGGCGACCGCGAGTGGAGTCGGATGGAACAAGTGCCTGAGAGAAGGGAGACACGGGACGCGGTGTGGCGGGCGTGGGCGATACTCGTGACGATACCACTGGCCTTATCGCCGAGGGCCTGGAAGATGGCAGGCCAGAGTGAGTCTCGCGGTTGGAGTTTGAAGAGGGATCGGCAGAGGACTGGGAGCGCTCGGATGCGCTTGGTGGCCATGTCCCACTCTGGGTGGGCGTCGAAGTTGTTGCCGGCTCGAGTTCAGAGGAGCGAGCGGCGGAGTTTTGCGGATCGTCGTGACGTTGACCCATGAGCGGAGCCTGACTTTCGATGACGCTGGGAGATAGTGGTGCGGGAAGAATGGATCGCGTTGGGGAGTCCACCTCGCGGAAGCCAGGAACCGCGGACATGGCGCGGCTCTCGGAGCGTGCGGAGTGGCGAACCGAACTGTTCGATGTGTATTCGGCGTGGAGGGTGTTGTGGTCGGGGCCGCGGTAGATCTGGCGGACTCCGGATGCGTCGTCGGGGTGGTAGCCCTGGGGGCGGCGCGCGGCCGACGGAATCTCGGAGGTGCGCCGATCGGGCTGAGTTGTGTATGCGCGCCTGTCGCGGTCGCCGCGCGACTCAGGTTGCGGAGCTTGGGGAACGTTTTCCTCTACTGGACGCAAGACTGATTGAGAATGAACCGGAGGTGGAGTGGTGGAGTGAACGGTGTACTGGTCCTCGATCGTGCCTGGAACCCCGGTGGTTGCTTGTTGTGCAGTGGAGGTATTGTTGCGAGCCTCGGAGTTGGCATACCGCGCGGCCTGCCGCTGGGCGGAGGCGTGAGCTTCGGCGATCTCTCGCTCTTCACGGCGTGCGGCAGCTTCAGCTACGGCTGCTGCTTCGGCGCGGCGTGCGGCTTCTACACGCTCAGCGGCAGCGGTGCGAGCGGCTTCTTCCGCCTCGAGCAGAGCGCGGCGCATGGCGGAGTCGGCATCTTCGGCCTGATGGGTGCGGGCGACATCGGCTGCGTGACGTGCGGCCGAGTCAGCAGCGGCGGCGGCCGCCTCTGCTTCGGCCTGGGCAAGGAGGGCCTGCTCGCGGACCTGCTCAGCTGCGCGATGCCTCAGCTGAGCGCGATACTCGCGGCGCGATGCGGAGAAATCGCGATACTTTGCTCCGTGAAGATTGGCCCAGGAGTACAGGACTGCTACATCTTCGGGGGTCTCGTTTGCCACAGGATCATCGATCCTGTCCGTCTTGCGTGAATCCATAATTCTGGTCCCTGTGCTTCAGCTTGCGGTGTTGGGTTTTCTGTATTGTGCCCGTTTTCTGCCAGTTGAAAACGCGTGTTTGTACCCGTTCCCATGCAATAGCCTGAGGCTAATGTGGGCGCTACCTCAAGTCAATGAAACCGTTGTGCGACTTAAGTGTGACCAGGAAATGGGTTTGGGTGATTTTTCTGCGCCATAGCTGGTCAAAGCCAGCTATGCGTGGGAGAGCTGATGAAAGGCTGAAGATGTGATTGCAGAGGGGTTCGCGCCCGCGTCGCATCCCCCAATTCCCTCACCTGAATGTGCTAAGTTGGTAGTAGTGGTTTGAGAGCGTAGCTCAGTTGGTAGAGCATCGCCCTTTTAAGGCGTTGGTCCTGGGTTCGAGCCCCAGCGCTCTCACCATAAAACTCAATAAATACACGGGTTTTAGAGACCCCCACCAAAAGATAACGGAAGCAAAACCCCGCCAAAGTGATACAAAAGTGATACTTTTTTCGGGTATCCCCTGCGACTTCTTGCAAAGGGGGTATTGGGTTGAGTACGATCCGTAGCTTGAGCCTTGCAAAGGCCTATCCCGAAGCTCACGTCATTGCCCGTTACGGATGACATTAGTGTTCGTGAGGATCGAGGTGGTTGACTGCTTTATTCAGAAGCCATCTTCGATCGTGACAAGCGTTTTTTTCATCACTAATCGACCTTTGTACGCCAGAAATTATTCTCGATGAGTGCCTTGGCCTGATATGGAGTGACCGTGTCAACTGGGCGAGATCTATGGGTTTGTTTTGGTGGTTTGCGTTTACTTTTCCCGAAGACAGAGCGAGCAGCAGTCGGAGCAGTTTTGAGCGACGATTGATCAGTCTGATATTCGCGGGTCGGAACCGCA
>Ga0206890_1017_pt1 | contig 53908 bp, 44 predicted proteins | sample Alteio_BWOrgHeat_58_FD_152960 | JGI IMG/M metagenome (GOLD analysis project Ga0206890, IMG submission 152960) | Enriched cells from forest soil in Barre Woods Harvard Forest LTER site, Petersham, Massachusetts, United States - Alteio_BWOrgHeat_Nextera6 ... | reverse complement strand
GGAAAAAAAACGGCAAACTATGGTTTGAACAGGAGATCACATACCAGGTATATGACGACGGGACCTACTTGCAATTTTCTATGAACTATCATAGGGTAGTCATCCAGTTGTTGACATGGGCTATAACCTTATCTGAGAGAAATGGAGAACGGTTTTGCGATGCGGTGTATGATAGAGCTGAAAAATCGTTGGTGTTTTTAAGAACATGCATGGTGGAAGAAAACGGATGGCTTCCTAACTATGGAGCTAATGATGGCGCTTTATTTTTCAAGTTGAATAACAACCATTTTCGGGATTACCGCCCGCAATTACGAGCGCTGTCTGTTGCGCTTGGAATTGATATGGGATTGTCGGCTTTTTGTGAGGATGCGGCATGGTATGGATTGGCAAAAGAAGATGCAAAAAAATGGGAGCCTGAAAATGGGATACATACGTTTTACAAAGGAGGCTATTATATTATCAGGGAGCAGCAAACACTCACTTTTATTAAATGCGGTAGCTATAAGGACCGCCCATCTCAAGCAGACAATTTGCACTTAGACATTTGGTATAAAGGCGAAAATATTTTGCCGGATGCGGGCAGCTATAAATATAACGCTGATGCAGAAACCATGCGTTATTTCAGTGGCACACAGTCGCACAACACAGTTATGCTTGGGGATAACGACCAGATGCTGAAAGGTGGGCGCTTTATCTGGTATTATTGGTCGCAATGCAAACAGGCTTCTTTAACGGAAGATGGAGGGAAATATGTTTTCGATGGCGAGATAAATGCCTTTCGGTACATAAAAAAAGCCATAGTACATAAGCGCACAGTAATAAAGCAAAAAGGTATGCTGGTTTGGGAGATTAAGGACGAAGTAGTTGGTGCGCCTAATAGGGCCATGCACCAAACCTGGCATATTCCTGTAAGCCTTACTGATAAAGTCACCATCATTGCAAAGAATAAAATAGGGGGAAACTTGGAACCACATATACAGGATGGATGGTTCTCTTCATTGTATGGGCAAAAAGAAAAAACAAAAGAATGTTATTTTATGGCGAAAGATGAGATCATCAATACGGTGATAATAGTAGAGGACAGTTTATCAAAAGCGCAGGTGCTGGAAGAACTTCGGGAGGCTGTTGAAAATATGAAACTTGTAAAGGAAAATAAACTGACTCCCAGACCGGCAAAAGAATTGCTTGACGAGCTATGAACGGTTTCTACTATTAACTTCGTTTTAAAATCAAGATGAACATACTATTGCTCCACCAGTATTTTCTGGAAGAAGATGATCCCGGTGGCTCCCGCTGGAATGAATTCGTGCGCGTATGGACAGAACAGGGTCATGCAGTGACTGTGATCAGCGGAATGATGCACTACAATGGAATTGAAAAAAAAGCGGAATACAAGCATAAGTATTTTGTGAAAAAAGAGCAAGGGCCGGTTACGGTATGGCGTTGTCACGTTTCAGAGTCTTACAACAGACATTTTATGGGCAGGCTCTGGGGCTACTTTTCGTTTCTCTTTTCTTCCTTGTATGCGGGACTCTTTAAGGCTAAGGGAAAATTTGATGTAGTCATTGTTACCTCGCCGCCATTGTTTGTAGGGGTTAGCGGTTATCTCATATCAAGGCTAAGACGCATACCGCTTGTGTTTGAGGTGCGGGATCTTTGGCCAGAGTCAGCTATTGACACAGGGGTATTGAAAAACAAATTTGTCATTTGGCTGGCTTACAGGGTAGAAGCCTTTGTATATAATAAAGCGAAGCTGATCAATGTGCTTACGCCGGCTTTTCTTGCAGTATTGAAAGAAAAAAAAGGAGTTCCCGAAAATAAGCTAATACAAATTTCGAATGCGGCAGATTTTACCCTGTCCGAAAAACTGTTGAATGAATTTGACCGGGATACCTTCCGCAAGGAGCATGGCCTGGATGGAAAGTTTGTGATTACTTATGTAGGCGCGCACGGTGTGGCAAATTGTTTAGAGCAGTTGTTAGATGCGGGAGTGGCATTGAGCGATACCAATGTTCTGTTTCTGCTGATAGGGCAGGGGATGGAAAAAGAAAGGCTGAAGAATTTAGCGAAAGAAAGAGGTATCACCAATGTTCGTTTTCTTGATGCAGTGCCTAAAGCGGAAGTATTTCGTTACATTCTTGCATCTGAAATGGGCGCGTCGGTGTTAAAAAAGGTAGATACTTTTAAAACGGTTTATTCTAATAAAACCTTTGACTACATGTCGTGCAAAAAACCTGTATTGATGGCTATTGACGGGATTTCACGCAAATTGGTGGAAGACTCTGGGGCTGGTAGTTATGTGGAGCCGGAAAATACTGCCGAATACAATAGAGTTATCCGCATTTACCTCAATGATCCCGAACGTTTATTAAGGGAAGGAGAGAGCGGGTATAAGTTTGCTAGGTGCAATTTTGACCGTGAGGTATTGGCAGGAAAATACATCGGTTATATCAGTGAAATCATATAAGGTTCAATTATTACGAACCGACTCCCATCCATTCCATAGCATTTTTAAAAAGCAATTTGTCTTTCATTTCTTTTGAATAATTCATGCTTTCTATCAGCTTGCCGGGATGATGCTCACCAAGCGGGAAAGGGTAATCGCTGCCCATACATATTTTGTCCTGGCCCATCACATCTACAACGAAGTCGAGCGCTTTGGGGTCATGCACTAAGGCGTCTATCCAGAATTTGCCGATGTAATCACGTGGATTTATAGCATTGTCTATGGCGCAAAGGTCCGGGCGAACATTGAAGCCGTGCTCTATGCGCCCTATCGTAAGCGGGAAGCTCCCTCCGCCATGGGCAAAGGCAACCCTTAATTTCGGGTAGCGCTCAAATACTCCTCCGAATATCAGGGAGCAGATAGCGCGGCTCGTCTCTGCCGGCATTCCTACCAGCCAGGGCAGCCAGTATTTCTGCATATCATCTTCACCCATCATTTCCCAGGGATGGACAAAAATGCAGCAACCGAGTTCTTCAGCCGCTTGCCAGAAGGGTGCAAAATACGGGTCGCTCAGGTTTTTTTTGTTGATATTAGAGCCTATTTCCAGGCCGGGCATTTTGAGCTCTTTTATGCAGCGCTCCATTTCCTTAATAGCTGTATCCGCATCCTGCATTGGTACAGTGCCTATACCTATGAAGCGGTCCGGATGGTGATCAACACACTGTGCAATGTGATCATTAAAAAAGCGGGCCGTTTCCAGCGTATGTTCTGGCTTAGCAAAATAATTGAACAATACAGGAATGGTTGAAAGCACCTGCATGCCCACTTCGGTCATGTCCATTTCCTTCATCCGCGTGCCGGTGTCCCAGGCGTTTTGCTCTATCTCCCGAAACACTTTGTCTCCCTTTATCATCCGCGCGCAGCAAGGCTTATGATGCTCCAGCCTTATGAAATCCCCATATCCGAACTTCTGGAACCAGTTCGGTATATGCTCCGGCATGATGTGTGTATGGATGTCTATTTTAAACCCCTGACCCCTAAAGGGGGACCGGCTATTGAGCTCTGTCAAATTTTTCAGTGTTAGTTACTAATGAAACAAAATTAAAAGATTAATAGAATATGAGAGGCACTTAATGAATGGAAGCCCCTTTTGGGGTTTGGGGTATCGCTTGCTCCAAATCATTTATAATATCTTCAATATTTTCAATCCCTACACTCATTCGTATCAATCCGTCCGTAATGCCGAATTCCAATCTCTTTTCGCGTGGCACGCCTACGTGTGTGGTTGACGCGGGATGAGAAATGAGCGTATCGCAGGTACCCAAAGAAACGGCGGTGATGCAGACTTTCAGCCTGTTGATAAAATTGATACCTGCATCGAAGCCGCCTTTTAGTTCAAAACTAAGTACAGCTCCGGCATGTTTCATTTGCTTTTGTGCGATGGCATAGTCAGGGTGGCTGGTCAGGCCTAAATAATTTACTCTTGCTATACCGGTATTTGCTTCGAGGTATGTGGCAACTTTCTGTGCATTGTAGCAATGCCGCTCCATCCGCAGGCCGAAGGTTCGCAGGCCATTGGTGAGTAGGAAAGCTTCAAAAGCATTACTGTTGCCACCAAGCAACCGATGCAATTTTGTCATACTTCCGTTCATTTTTTCAATATCCCGACCAATCACAATTCCGCCGATAGCTGTGCCGTGTCCATTTAGAAATTTGGTAGTTGAGTGCATTACATAATCCACATCGTATTTGAAAGGTTGCTGCAGGTACGGTGTCGCGAAAGTATTGTCTACACATACCGTCAGCCCGTATTTTTTTCCTAAAGTTGATAAGGCTGCCAGGTCAATGCATTGCAGGGTGGGGTTAGCGGGTGTTTCCAAGTGCATCAATGCTATGCTCTTGTCCGCTTTTAGTGCATCCTCCACTTTATTCAGGTCATGAAAATCGACGATCACAGCTTCTATTCCAAGGTCTGGCAATATTTTTTCCACAAGTTCATGTGTGCCGCCATATAATGAATAGTGGGTAATGATCTTTTGCCCGGTTTTAATATTGCCCAGCAACATAGTGCAGGCCGCAGCCATGCCGGAAGCGTGCAGCAACGCTTTTAGTTGTATTGGCTCACCTTTTTTATCGGTAATCCCGTACGCCTCCAGCAACGCTATTTTTTCCTCAGCCTCAGTGATAGTTGGGTTGCCCCAACGGCTATATATATAGCCTTTCTCCTCACCTTTAAACAGCGCGATAGATTGCTCCGCGCTATCAAAGGTATAAGTGCTGGAAGCATATATGGGCGTAAGGTGGGCGCGGTTGCTTTCCGGGGTATGGCCGCCATGTATGCAAAGCGTATCAAGCCCTAAATAGGTATTTTTTTCAGCCATTTATGTTTTACTTTAGCGGCAAAGTTACAATATACCATGAAGGAATTATTGCTGCAGTATGCACAATACAATGTATGGGCTAATAAGCGGGTAATTGATGCCATGCTCAAGATGGAGGATGGCTGCACAGACAGGGAAATTATTAGTAGCTTTTCCTCATTGCGCGCTACTGTGTGCCACACATGGAGTGCTGAATTTATATGGCTGCAACGTTTGCAACTTGTGGAATACCCGGCATGGATCGCGAATGATTTTGCCGGCACTTTTGAAGAGGCGTGTAGCAACTGGCAGCAGGTATCCGAAGATTTCGTAAAATTTGTAGAAAAGCAGTATGATGATCGGGCCTTGCAGCATGTACTTCAATATTATGACCGTGCTAAAGTATCCCACAAAACACCCGTGTATCATGTGCTGCACCATGTTTTCAACCACTCCACATACCACCGCGGGCAGTTGGTTACCATGCTCCGCCAGCTTGCAGCAAGAGATATTCCCTCCACTGATTTTATTGCTTTCGTGTGGAAAAAGTAATTTATCGGATCATCTTACCAATCCTAAAAACAAAAACGGCCGGTTTTCACCAGCCGTTTTAACTATTTAACCTTTTGACCAATTAACTTTACTTCACTTCTTCATACTCAGCGTCAGCCACCCCGCCGTCACCTGCAGCTTGGTGCTGGCCGCCATCATTGTGTGGGGCGTTACCATCTGTTGGGGGCTGCTGGCCTGCTTTATACATTTCTTCGCTTGCTGCCATCCATGCCGCATTCAACTCTGTTTCTGCTTTGTCTATGCCATCAAGGTCTTCTGCCTTTTGTGCTTCTTTCAGTTTGTTCACAGCAGCTTCTATTACAGATTTCTTATCAGCAGGTACTTTATCGCCGTATTCTTTCAGTTGTTTTTCTGTGTTGAACACCAGCCCATCGGCTTTGTTTAGTTTTTCTACGCGTTCACGTACTTTCTTATCAGACTCCTCATTGGCCTTAGCTTCATTTTTCATGCGCTCCACCTCAGCTTTATCTAATCCGCTGCCCGCTTCTATGCGTATATTCTGTTGCTTGCCGGTGCCTTTATCCTTTGCCGCTACATGGAGCATCCCGTTTGCGTCAATATCAAAGGTGACTTCTATCTGCGGCACTCCCCGGGGAGCCGGAGGTATGCCATCGAGTATAAAGCGGCCCAGGTTCTTGTTATCTTTTGCCATGGGGCGCTCGCCTTGCAATACGTTTATTTCCACGCTTGGCTGGCTGTCGCTGGCTGTAGAAAAGGTTTCGCTTTTCTTGGTCGGTATGGTAGTGTTTGATTCTATAAGCCGCGTCATTACGCCGCCCATTGTTTCGATACCGAGAGAAAGTGGAGTAACGTCCAGTAGCAACACATCCTTCACATCGCCTGTAAGTACTCCTCCTTGTATAGCTGCACCAATCGCAACCACTTCGTCCGGGTTCACGCCTTTGTGCGGTTTTTTGCCAAAGAATTTTTCTACCACTTCCTGTACTTTAGGTATGCGGGTAGAGCCGCCTACCAGTATCACTTCATCTATTTCAGCAGCAGTAATGCCTGCATCTTTCAAAGCTTTGCGGCATGGCTCTAATGTGCGCTCAACAAGGCTGTCAGACAGTTGCTCAAATTTTGCGCGGGATATTTTACGCACCAGGTGTTTGGGCGCGCCATCGATTGCCGTGATATAAGGCAGGTTAATTTCTGTTTCCTGGGATGAGGATAATTCTATTTTGGCTTTCTCTGCGGCTTCCTTCAGGCGCTGCCATGCCATAGGATCCTTGCGCAGGTCCATTGACTCATCTTTCTTGAATTCTTCAGCCAGCCAGTCCATCAATACCTTATCAAAGTCGTCACCACCCAGGTGCGTATCGCCATTGGTAGATTTTACTTCAAAAACACCATCGCCAAGTTCCAGTACTGACACGTCGAACGTACCACCGCCAAGGTCGAATACCGCGATCTTGCTGTCTTTGTGCTGTTTATCAAGGCCATAAGCCAGTGCCGCCGCTGTTGGTTCATTGATTATACGTCTCACATTGAGGCCCGCGATCTCGCCGGCTTCCTTGGTAGCCTGGCGCTGCGCATCATTAAAGTATGCGGGAACAGTTATTACCGCTTCCTTTACTTCATACCCGAGAAAGTCTTCTGCAGTCTTCTTCATTTTCTGAAGTATCATCGCAGAAATTTCCTGTGGCGTATAAAGACGTCCATCTATATCCACCCGGGGAGTATTATTTTCACCTCTCGACACCTTGTAGGAGAAGTGCGATACCTCGTTGGTAATCTCATCAAAACGGCGGCCCATAAAACGCTTTATGGACTGAATCGTATTTTGCGGATTTGTGATCGCCTGTCTTTTGGCCGGATCGCCCACTTTGCGTTCGCCATTTTTTAAAAATGCAACCACAGATGGTGTCGTGCGGCGGCCTTCATCGTTTGCGATAACTACGGGCTCGTTGCCTTCCATTACTGCTACGCAAGAGTTGGTAGTACCTAAGTCTATTCCTATAATTTTTGCCATAGTATGTTGTTAATTTATAAATTTATTATGAGTGATACATAAGATATCTCTTACTACCAATCAATGAACATGCCATTTTTAATTTTCTGTAATATTGGCAGAAAAGCTGTCAGAGTACTACAAAAAATGCCTTCATGCAGCGCATAAAGGCATTTTTTGTACTTTTTATTATATTAAATATATGCAGTATTATTAATAAATGGTGCCTGCTATTTTAGTAGGTGCCATGAGTGGGCTGGCGATCAGCGAATCTATGGTTTTAGCGGTTATGGTTATCAGGCCGGTTCTTTCGCCCCTGGACGTGTATAACCCCAATACATTTGCCCCCTTAATATTGCTGTATTCTGGTTCAATATCATTTCCCGTAAGGCCGGTACCCTGCGTGAGTGCCGCCTGCTCATAAAGCCAATAATCGTTTGTGCTTGCATATACCGATATATTACACCGGTCCAGTAATCTGAAAGTATTCGCCGGGGCAACGCCCATACCCGTAAGAAGTGCCTGGTAAAGGGCGATATTTTGGGGATTGAAGTCTAATTGACCGTTATAAATATCATACCCAAGGCTATATGTATAGGAGTTGCGCGTCAGCGTATTGGTAACCACATTAGAATCATACCAGTTGAATGTTATATACCCCTCAACGACCGTTACTGGGTTAGCCTGTAACGAATTGGCAGGCCCATACGCCCCCAGGATGCTAAAGTCCTGGTTATTAGACCCTATCGTCTTGCTAAACTCCATGCCACTGTTACTAGGTCCGGGGAGGTCCAGTTGATCGATCTCAAAGACAGACTTGCTTGTATCAATAACGGCGGCGCCAACGGCGTCCGAAGAGTCAATTTCCCCTGTGGCGAGGTTAGTGATCATTAGTTGGTAAAAATAGGTGGAGTCCAACTGCCCTTTAAATTTATAGGCATAGTTAGGAGCGGTAAAAAATGTGCCCGGCTGCTTTGGGTAGCCCTCAAGGTCAAGATCCACCCTGTTGAGGTGTATGGTGTCATAAAGAACGCCTGTAACGGCGTTTATCCTGTTTATGCGCACATCCAGGCTTGCATAAAAACTGGAATCCGCTGTCTGTGCCATTGTAATAGCACTTTTATTCTGAGATAGAAATGCCTTTTGGATACGTATATAATGCGCAGTATCTGATGCGTCAAGGAACCCATATACAACGGTAACATTTTTATATGGAGCGCCGACATTAAATTTCGTAGAGCAGCCATGTATAACTACCAGGGTGATAATCAGAACTAATGGGAAATAAAATTTTTTCATTTTCAACACAGGAAATTATAAAGTGGACAAAGATAAGAGAATAGTCGATTGTTTGATAAGTTAAAAAATGTTAAAGAAATTAACGTTTGGGTCAAAAATGTAAGAGCTTATTTCACCATCATATAGACGTATAAATCACCCTGAATCTTGGGTCGGGAACTAAATTTATTTTTTGATCATTTTTGCGCATCACCCGATTCGCTATTTTCTGTATTTTCACATTTATGTCCATTATCACTATAGGCACACCCTTCAATATAGACCTCGAGTTTAAAATAGCCTCATTTAATAAACGGCTGCTGGCATGGCTGATAGACATCCTGATCATCTGTTTATATTACTACCTCATGCTTCGTTTTATTTACCCGCTTGCAGGCCTGGGCGAGCGGGTGACCACGGCGGCTTCCCTTTTAGTCATCATCATTCCTGTAATGGCCTACCAGCTACTATTTGAAATATTTCTCAATGGCCAGACCATCGGCAAAATTGCCGCGGGCATCAAAGTAATCGATAAAGAGGGCCGCGAGCCTACCTGGGGTCAATACATAACCCGGTGGATCTTATGTATTGGCAACCTGTTTATATATATTATCCCGTTCATTCTCCTGGCAAACCCCGCTTTCATGATCTTCTTTATGGTGCTATACCTGCCCGATTTTCTGACGATGATAATATCTGTAAAATCGCAACGAATTGGTGATTTTGCCGCTGGTACCGTGGTGATTGATAAAAGCTACAAAGCCAACATTAATGAAACTATTTACCTGCAAATTGAAGACACAGGCTACAAGCCCCTCTACCCGCAGGTGATGCGGCTCACAGACCGCGACATTAATGGCATACGAAACCTCCTGAATACCAAAGGGCAAACAAGACAAACGGAACACTATATGATTGACGTGGCCCAAAAAATAAAAACAGTGCTTGGCATAGAATCAAATCTGCACTCGGTAGATTTCCTGGAAAAGCTGTTGCAGGATTATAACTATTTTATTAAAAACCCACCAAATGGATAGCAAAATCACTGGTCTCGCGCTTACCTAGCATCACCTCCCCCCGGGGGAGGCTGGGAGGGGCTTATGATTTGCTCGCTTCTTAAAATGGCTTCCCCCATACTATCAACCACATTGGCTTTCCCGATTTTAAAGAGCAATCTCGATTTCTTCAATTCCTCCCTTACCCCCTCATTATTTATTTCTGAAATGATCAGTTTTGTACGCCGGTTACTACATTCTTTTTCCACTTCTTCAAGTGTGCGAATGCCCGTGGCATCTATTATCGGCACATTTCTCATCCGCACAATTAATACAAGCGGGACATTTTCAATGATCCGTATCGCATCTTTAAACTTATACGCAGCTCCAAAAAATAATGGCCCGTTTATTTCATATACTATAACTCCTTTAGGTAATTTATAATTGCCAATCGCTTCCAGGTCAGTCACATCGTCGGTGTCTTCCATATTTGAGGCGAGCTGTTTTACATTACTGAACTGGGTCATTTTGGCCATGAACAGGAAAACAGCAAGCACCATTCCTATTTCTATTGCTACGGTAAGATCTATTAATACCGTCAACAGGAAGGTGACGACCAACACAGCAGCATCGCTTCGCGACCCCTTTACAATGGAAGCGAAATTTCGCCATTCGCTCATGTTGTAAGCCACTATGATAAGAATCCCCGCCAAAGTAGCCATAGGTATCAGTGCCGCCCATTTACCCACGAATAGCATGATTAAAAGCAACGTTATGGAGTGAATTATGCCCGCAACGGGCGTCCTGCCCCCGTTTTTGATATTTGTGGCTGTTCTTGCTATGGCGCCGGTTGCCGGTATGCCGCCGAAGACCGCAGATGCTATATTCGCAGCACCCTGGGCTACCAATTCCATATTCGATCTGTGGCTACCGCCAATCATTCCGTCTGCCACTACTGCCGAAAGTAAGGATTCAATACCCCCTAATAAGGCAATGGTGAAGGCCGGCCTCACTAATTTTTGTACTATCGCCCAACTGATGAATGGTATCGATGGATGCGGAAATGATGCAGATATGGCGCCGAATTTGCTGCCAATAGTCTCTACCGGTAAATGGAAAAAGTAAACGCTGGCTGTAGTGGCAAGAATAGCCACCAGTGAGCCCGGTACCTTGTGCGTGATGCGCGGCCAAAAAAGCGAAATGATGATTGTTGCAAGGGCAAGTAGTATCGCATAAATATTTGCGGTGGCGAAGTGTGCTGAGTAAGCTACCCATTTCTGCAGGAAATCTGCAGGCACTGTTCCCATTGTCAGCCCAAGAAAATCTTTTACCTGCGATGAAAAAATGATCAACGCTATGCCGGATGTGAAGCCAACGATAAGCGGGTGGGGGATAAACTTAATAACAGCGCCAAGCCTCGCAACGCCCATAATTACCAGTAAAATACCGGCAAGAAAAGTAGCAATGATCAGGCCATTGACGCCATATTCCTGCACAATACCATATACGATCACGATAAAGGCCCCAGTGGGGCCGCCTATCTGCACCTTGCTGCCTCCTAATGTGGATATGATAAAACCTGCGATGACAGCCGTAAAAAGCCCTTTTTCCGGAGATACTCCCGATGCTATCGCAAATGCTATAGCCAGCGGCAGGGCCACAATACCCACAATGATTCCCGCCATCAGGTCTTTGCCAAATTGTTGTTTGGTGTATCCCTTTAAAGTGGTAAAAAGCTTGGGGGTAAATGTTTTTGTTTTGGACATGGCAATACAATGCGGCGAGAAACCAACGCAATGTAAGGGGTTTGTTTTTCAGAAAATATGACGAGGATCATAGGAAAAGTAAGTAAGTTTTCGTCTTTTTCTCTAGCATATTATCTCCGACAAGTGTCAAATCACGGATAAGCAAAATATCACTAAAAAATCGTAGCTTTGTGAGGATGCAATCGTCGGCTCAAAATAAGTTAAATAGTGCGCAACTAAATTTAATCAGGTCCTTTCAATATTTGCGCAACGAGCAGGAAATCAGTGAAATTGATTCTCTGATTAATTTTTATTTGGAAAAAAAATTAGATGAAGCAATTACAAAATTTGAATCTCAAAAAAACTACAGCGAAGAAATTTATGAACAATGGCTGAATAGCAAAAATACTTAAACCAGTTCATGAAAATAGTGTTGGATACTAACTGTTTTATCAGTTGCATAGGCAAGCGTTCTCTTTATCGTAATGTATTTGATGAGTTTTTAAAAGAAAATTACACACTGTGTGTTTCAACGGAGATTTTATTAGAATACGAAGAAATATTCTTAGTGAAATGGGGAAATGAAGTGACTGAAAATTTATTGAGCCGCCTGATAAGAGCCAGGAACATCGAATTGTCTACCGTATTTTTCAACTTCAATATGATCAGCAGTGACGCAGACGATAATAAATTTGCTGACCTATACCTCTCATCAAATGCCGATCTTATTGTGAGTAATGATGCAAAAATAATCGCCTTAAATAAATCAAATTTTCCCAAATTCCATGTCGTAACGCTGCAGGAATTTTCAAAGATGCTGCTTGAAGTGAAAGCAGCCTACAACCCGATGAACCCGTGGAAAATGTAGTAAAATACATTGACTGAACAATGTTACGTGAAGATATCATCCTCCTACTGTCGTATCTCAAACCGCTCACCAAACACAAAAAAAAGCAATAAGGTTTCTTTGACATTTTTATGTTACTCAATAAGGCCCACTAGTCCTAAGCGTCTCGCTTGGTCTTAATATGTCCAAGCGTCCCGCTTGCAAAAACTGTAATATCTTAATGTGTGTGACCGTTCTGCTCAACGCAGTATATCTATGCTAACGGCTCAACCTTATTTTTCGCTTTTATACTGATCCTGACAACTATAAATATGGCAATGGCCAAAGTTGCACCCCTGAAAATATTATCCTGGAAGTTCATAAGGATGTTGCCATTCCAGTTACTGATAACCGTTGATGTATCCATAAATGAATGAAGGAATATCGGAAACCATAGATTCCAGTTGGAATACTTGTAAAACAGGTAAAAACCGGTTCCCGCGCCAAAAGCCATAAGAAACACGGTAACAGACTCCGGGAGATTATGTGCCTGGTATAAATGCCCCATCGCAAACAAAGCACTTGACAGTATCAGCGGTATTACTGCAGGCCATTTTCCATATCTAACCAATATACCTGTCAAAAATCCGCGGAACACAATCTCCTCATGGTAACCGGGATGAATACCATTGAACCATATATCCATAAAGGATACTCCGTGCCGGAAGCCATGCAGGAGCGGCAGTCCGACAATCATAGGAAGACTAGCCAGCAGGGCAAGTAAGAATGCCGTGGCCAGGCCATTGTTCAAACCAAGCATTTCGAGCATCTTTTTAAACGAAAAGCCTGCCAGGCACAAGGTTACTATGAAACACAACACAACATTCGTATCGTGACAAAGCAGGGTGGTATAGTTCATTGCGTTGAACCTGTCTTTCCCAAAGATCACATAAGCATAAAATTCAGGTACGAATTGCATAGCTGCATAAGTAGACACAACGGCCAGCGAAATAACTAATTTGCTTTTTACCCGTGTGTTTTCCATACTCGACCTTTTGTTTCAATTACAAGGTAAGGAACGTTGACAAAATAAGTTTCGCAAGATGGGCATCCCCCCCGGCAAAACCAAAAAGACAATTCAAAAATCAATTATTTGTTAAATCTAGTAAAAATAATTAGATTATTCTGATAATTTCGTATCTTCACAATGCTAAATGATCACACGAAAAACCACCCTTTTTCTATAATTCACTATATTTTTAATGATCAAAACCACAAAATCAAAAATTTTTTTTTCAAAAAGGAATGTTTTGGCATGTTGATGATAAAAAAAATTTGAAATAAACTGATAATCAATATAATAGAAATGATTTTTATAATCATAAATGCAAAAAAGGTCATGTTGCAACACTATAAAGGTCATGGAAAACTGCAAAAAGGTCATGGAAAATCTTCGTTTTTTATACATAAAGTCAAGTAGGGACATGCCCTTCTGTCCCAATGGGATCGATTCGGACTGGCAAAAAATTTGCATATCAGGGGTCCACGAAAAAGTTTCACTTTGTTTCAATATAGGGAAAATAGGGGTGTGCCAATCAATTCTTTGCAATAAACTCATATTTTTACCATGTTCCGAAAACCTACAGTTTGGTAAAATGTTGAATTTTGCTATTTAGTCATTCAGTCATTCAGTATTTAAGCTATTTTTCCATTATCAATTTGTCGAATTATCAAATTGTCAAATTAGTATTAGGTTATTATTTTTATATGTCACACACAATCACTCTAAATGTAAAAGACGCGCCGGCAATGGACGCTTACGTAGCCACACCCAAAGGCAGTGGCCCTTTTCCCGCGATTATGGTTTTCCAGGAAGCATTCGGTGTAAACCGCCATATCCGTAACATAGCCGACAGAATCGCCAATGAGGGATACCTGGCAATAGCGCCCGAGCTATTTCACCGCACTGCTCCCGCAGGATTCGTGGCTGGCTACGATGAATACCCAGAGATCATGGCGCACCTTCAGGCCCTCACAACCGAGCAGTTAATTGACGATGTGCAGGCCACATACGACTGGCTTTCCGCACAGGGCAGTGTTCAAAAAGGCAAGATCGGCTGTATCGGTTTTTGCATGGGCGGCAGAGTGTCTTTCATCGCCAACAGTGCCTTTCCGCTATCCGCGTCCGTATCATTTTACGGCGGCGGCATGCATTCCATTGCCGGTAGGGCTGCGACATTGCATGCGCCGCAATTACTCTTCTGGGGAGGGAAAGATCAGCATATAAAACCCGAATTTGTGCGGGAGGTAATTGATGCGCTGAAAATGGAAGGCAAAGATTATATTAACGTAGAAATATCTTATGCCGATCATGGTTTTTTCTGCGATGAGCGCCCTGCTTATCATCCCCAGGCAGGAAAGGAAGCATGGGGAATGGTCAAAGAGTTTTTTAAAAATAAATTGGAGTAGCGTATCTTGGAGGCTGGTTTATTAAAAACCTTTTGCCAAATTGGTTTATTATATACCTTTATGGGACGTTGACTGATCATTATCCGTAAATATTTCTTATGAAACAAAAATGTACCTTTTTATTCTTGTTGCTGGCGGGGGCTCTATTTTATTCATCATCTGTGCATGCTCAGCTCATTAAGACATTTGCAGGAACAGATTCAGCCGGATATTCAGGAAACGGGGGCCTAGCCACCCTGGCGAGACTGCATAACTGCACTGGTGTGGCTTACGATGGCGCTGGTAATATTTACGTTGCAGATCGGGCTAATAATGTAGTGCGCAAAATAAATACCAATGGTTTTATCAGCACCTTTGCCGGTAATGATACCGCCGGTTACAGCGGCGACGGCGGAAAGGCAACACTAGCTAAATTAAATCAACCATACGGTGTTGCTACTGACCCAACTGGTAATGTGTATATAGCTGATTATGGAAACAATGCAATAAGGATAGTTAGCCCTGCGGGCAATATTTTCACTTTTGCCGGCGGCAACCATGCCGGGTACTCCGGTGACGGCGCTAAGGCTAAATCGGCACAATTATTTGGTCCGGAAGCCGTAGCTGTTGATCAATCTGGGAATATTTATATTGCCGATGCAAATAATAATGCGGTGCGTATTGTTTATGCAGTCGACAGCTTTATTTCCACTTTTGCGGGCATTGGCTATCCCGGCTATAGCGGCGATGGCAATGCGGCTATAGCGGCCCAACTCAACGGGCCGGCAAGCCTGGCAATAGACCTTTACGGAAATGTGTATATCGCTGATTACCTTAATAGTGTAGTGCGCAGAGTGGACACCAATGGCAATATCAGCACATTTGCAGGTACCGGCCTTGGCGGCTATTCTGGGGACGGGGGGGCAGCGGTAGCTGCGGAATTGCATTATCCTGCGGGTATTGCCATTTATGGTTTTGGCACAGTCTACATTGCCGATGAGGGCAATAATGTCATTCGCGCGGTTGACACTTCGGGTATGATCAGCACTTTCGCTGGAACTGTTACCAATGGTTACCGGGGTGATGGCGGCAACGCAAATGCGGCGGAATTGAGCTCCCCAAGGGGCATAGCTGTTGATGCGCTGTCAAGATTGTTTATTGCTGACTATGGCAATAATGTGGTCAGGGTTGTATATATCAACACACCTGCCGGAGTTAATACTATTGCCGGTGCCACAGGTGAGCTTAAAGTATATCCTAACCCCTCAAATGGTGCATTTACAATCGTATTACCAGGAACAGGCACTAATGACGCCACTGTAACTATAATGGATATGCTGGGCAGATGCGTTGAAACAAGAAATATTGACGCGGCATCGCAAAAATCAGCTCTGGATTTTGATGTGCCATCTGGCAATTATATCGTGAAAGTAAGCCAGGGTAATAACAACTACAGGGCACAGGTGGTAGTGATAAAATAATGCCGTAATGCCTGTTTCAACAGTCTTTTTTAGTTATACCCCTATTCCAAATCATTATTTGATGGCTTGATTTTTGAGGACGCATTGCTGTAATTTTGACCAACAAAAAAATCTAAAACTATATAATTATGGCACATGTACTACCCGCTTTGCAATATGCATTTGATGCTCTTGAGCCGCATATTGATGCACAGACAATGCAAATACACCATGACAAACACCACCAGGCCTATGTAGACAATCTCAACAAAGCATTGGCAGGAACAGATGACTTGGAAAAAACGCTGGAAGAGCTAATGGAGAATATTTCATCATATCCTGCGGCCGTACGCAACAACGGCGGCGGGCATTACAACCACACCTTATTCTGGACAGTATTAGGGCCCAATGCCGGAGGGGAGCCAACGGGCAAACTGGCCGAAGCCATTAACGAGGCCTTTGGATCTTTTGACGCCCTGAAAGAGAAGATGAGCACTGCAGGCGCCACACGCTTTGGCAGCGGCTGGGCGTGGTTGCTGGTAAACGATCGTAAATTGTATGTAAGTTCCACACCTAACCAGGATAACCCGTTAATGGATATTGCTGAAGTGAAAGGCCATCCCATTTTAGGCATTGATGTATGGGAACATGCGTATTACCTGAAGTACCAAAACAAGCGCCCTGACTATCTCAAAGCCATCTGGAACGTGATCAACTGGGATGCGGTGTCTATGCGTTATAACGCTGCGATATAAAAACCGGAACGGAAACTGATAAATAGGCAGGAAGCATCTAAATGGACATCGTCATTAAGTAGTTAAGGCGAATGACCCTGGAAGGGTTATATGTTTATAGCAAATTCAACTAATAATGAGTTTCGATACCGAAAGGTATCGCATGTTATTTGTCGAATAGAGTACTCACCCCCTTAACTTAATGACATTTACCCTAAAGGTGGCGTCTGTTTAGCTCACTTAAAAAATTTGAAAGCGTAGTACTTTCAAAGAGGTGTATAAAAATGAGGGGAAGCCCCATCAGGGGTTTGGGGTTAACTGGGGGTTAGTAGCTCTGTCTTTAACCCATTCCAGGACTATCTCAAGCTGCTCATCCCGCGAGAGGCCGCTATTGTCCAGTAATATGGCGTCATCAGCCTGGCGCAGCGGGCTTTCTTCCCGGTTGCTGTCTATATAATCGCGCAGTTCCAGGTTATGGCGCACTTCATCTATCGTGATGTGTGGGTTAGCAGCATACATCTCTTTAAAGCGGCGCATTACCCTCACTTCAGGTTCGGCCGTCATAAATATCTTGAGCTCTGCGTCCGGGAATACTGCTGTGCCTATGTCCCGTCCGTCCATTACGATACCCTTTTTTCTGCCCATTCGCTTTTGCTGCGCGACCGCAAACGAGCGTACCTCCCTGATCGCGGCCACCTCGCTCACCTTTTCAGATACGATCATGTCACGTATATATGGCTCCACATCCTCATCATTCAGGTAAATGTCTGAGTGGAGGTCATTCTCATTAAAAACAAACGACAAATGGATATTGGCTAAAGCATCGAGCGCATCAATCGGATCAGTAAAATTTACCTGGTTGCGCAGGAAGTAAAGGGTGATAGCACGGTACATGGCACCGCTGTCTATATAACTATACCCGAGCCTGGTAGCCAGCTCCTTGGCCAGCGTACTCTTCCCGCAGGATGAAAATCCGTCTATCGCTATAATGATCTTGTGCGCCGACATAACGCAAAGTTAGGAAATCGGTTGATATGTTGTTCAGAGGATTGGTTGATTGGGTGATAAGTAATATTTTTTACCCTCTCTTTCCTCCTTACAATCATATTTGCATACAATAACCCAATTACAACTATTTTTGCCGAAAATAACCAACTCACTTGATGGACCTGGAGTTTAACAAAAATGATGACGCAATGCGCCTGGCAGTAAGCCAGATGAAGCAGCGCCAGGCGGTAATAAGCTTGGGCGGCGGCAAAAAAAGCATGGAGAAAGCCCGCGAAAAAGGGAAGATGGCTCCTCGCGAGCGTATCAAATACCTGATAGACAAAGACAGTGTTTTTACAGAAATAGGCTCCTTCACCGGCTATGATATGTACAAAGAGCATGGTGGCTGCCCCGCAGGTGGCACTGTGGCTGGCCTGGGTTATGTATGTGGTCGCCAGTGCGTGATTGTGGCTAATGATAATACAGTGAAAGCAGGCGCATGGTTCCCCATCACGGGCAAGAAGAACCTGCGGATGCAGGAAATAGCCATGGAAAACCATCTGCCCGTTATTTATATTGTTGATAGCGCGGGCGTGTACCTGCCCATGCAGGATGAGATATTCCCCGATAAAGAGCATTTCGGCCGCATCTTCCGCAACAATGCACAGATGAGCGCCATGGGCATCAGCCAGATAGCTGCGGTAATGGGCAGTTGTGTGGCGGGTGGCGCCTACCTGCCCATAATGAGCGATGAAACACTAATGGTGGAAGGCAACGGCTCCATTTTCCTTGCAGGGCCATATCTTGTAAAAGCGGCTATAGGCGAGGATATAGATATACAAACACTCGGAGGCGCTAAAACACACACAGAAATAAGCGGCATAGCTGATTATAAATTTGATACCGAACAGGAGTGCCTGGACCAGGTGCGCCGCATCATGGATAAACTGGGTGAGCAGCCGCGGCGCGGTTACGACCGCATAAAACCGGTGGCCCCCGCAAAAGAAGCGAATGAAATATATGGCCTTATATCCCCGCAAAATACTAAGCAATACAATGTGGTGGATGTGATCAAATGTATTGTGGACAAATCGGAGTTCGACCAATTCAAAGAAGATTATGGTAAGACGATAGTATGCGGCTATGCCCGTGTGGATGGCTGGGCGGTAGGTATTGTGGCTAACCAGCGCAAGATAGTGAAGAGCGGCAAGGGCGAGATGCAGTTGGGCGGAGTAATTTATAACGATAGCGCCGATAAGGCAGCGCGATTTATCATGAACTGCAACCAGAAGAAAATACCGCTGGTATTCCTGCAGGATGTTACCGGGTTTATGGTGGGTAGCCGCAGCGAGCATTCCGGCATTATAAAGGATGGTGCAAAACTGGTAAACGCGGTGGCCAATTCTGTAGTCCCAAAAATCACTATTATAATCGGTAATTCTTATGGTGCTGGCAACTATGCCATGTGCGGCAAGGCTTATGATCCCCGTTTTATCTGGGCATGGCCTAATGCCAAGATTGCGGTAATGGGAGGTGAGCAGGCAGCAAAAACTTTGCTGCAGATACAGGTGGCGTCACTAAAGGCAAAAGGTGAAGTGATTGACCCTGAAAGAGAGAAGCAAATGCTGAAGGAAATAGTGGACCGTTACGACAGCCAAACCTCTGCATATTACGCAGCAGCGCGGCTTTGGGTAGATGACATCATAGACCCGGCAGAAACCAGGTCTGTAATATCGGAAGGCATAAAAGCGGCCAACCATTCGCAGGTAGAAAAGGAATTTAAAATGGGGGTATTTCAGGTGTAAACCCCTGGCCCCTAAAGGGGAACCTGCTATTTAGAAGGTTAAGAACTTTGAGCTATTAGGTATAAATTTGACAATTTTATTTAAACAGAAAACCTACCTACCTTTTGCAAAATGAGGGGAAGCCCTTTAGGGGTTTAGGGTTTTAAATATCAAGGGGAAGCCCCTTTAGGGGTTTGGGGTTTATGATTGAAGTAAGAAATGTAAGAAAAAGTTTTGGCGATAAAGTGGTGTTGCAGGATGTTTCCGCTAAAATGGAGGCAGGCATGACCAACCTGATTATTGGAACCAGCGGCAGCGGTAAAACCGTGCTGATGAAGATAATGATCGGCCTCCTGCCCGTTGACTCCGGCGAGGTGATTTTTGAGGGCCGCGACATTACAAAGATGAATGAAAAGGATTTGAAAGAGGTCCGTAAACAGATCGGTATGTTGTTCCAGGGCGGCGCTCTATTCGATAGCAAGACGGTAGAAAACAATGTAATGTTCCCGCTCGATATGTTTACTAACATGACTTTTCGCCAAAAGGTGAGGCGCGTTGATGAAGTGCTGGAGCGGGTAAATCTTATAGAGGCTAATAAAAAATTCCCGGCAGAAATAAGCGGTGGAATGCGGAAACGTGTTGCGCTCGCCAGGGCCATTGTGCAGAATCCAAAGTATCTGTTCTGTGATGAGCCAAACTCAGGGCTCGACCCGCAAACTTCTCTTGTAATAGATAAGCTGGTAAAGGAGATCACCAAAGAATACAATATCACGACGATCATCAATACCCACGACATGAATACCGTAATGGAAAGTGGCGATCATATAGTTTATATGTACAACGGCACCAAACAATGGGAGGGTTCCAATAAAGACATCATCTTCAGCAAAGATGAGAAGTTGAATGCGTTTATCTTCGCTTCCGATTTTCTTGCCAAAGCAAAGGAAATGAGTATGATGGAGGCAAAGGAAAAAGGCAGCGTATAGATGTTGCGTTTCTTTTAACTTTGCGTTATTCCATAAGCAATAATAATGTCGAAAAGCATTTATTTATTTATTGCATCGTTATTGATAATAGGGCTATTCTTCGCCATTCCGCTGTATAATAATTGGTTACGCCGTTCTGTTTTGTTTTCTTCCATCAGCGTTGAAGAGCAGCTCCAACATCTTGATCCTGAGGATAGAAGGGCCGCGCGATATGGTAACTCATACCTGGTGTTCATGCAGGCGGTAAGTGCGTTTCATCGCCTGGGAATCTCGAACCCCGTTATTTTGTTACCGCCGGAGGGTTTTTTAACTAGCCACGGCTGTTTCAATGTCGAATCAGTTGAGCCTGCTTTGTTCTATTATTTTACCGGGTACAAAGCCGTTCTTGCCACCAGCGCCCATGTTAGCGAAGCCAGGTGGGCATTGGTGCCCGGTAAAAATGGTGCCATGCTCCGGGGCATAGAAAGCAAGCAAGACCTGGATACCCTGGTTAAATCTTATCTTCAATTTAAACCGAACCAATGAATCTTTTGGGCCTTTCGTACCTGCTGGTTGCCCATTTTTTTTCAGGCAGGGGTGTGTTACGTTTATTCAAAGCGAAATTGCCCCAATCGCATACCGCGTGCCTCTCTATGATTATAGGTGTGGCAGCCTTGTCTTTTGTTCCTTGTTTTTTACAGTTAGTTAAGGTGCCCATTACTTCTGAGTCGGTCTCCATAGGTATCGGTGCGCTTACCTGCTTATTAATTATTCCCTTGCCTTCCAGGTTTAAGTTTCCGGTATTTAAGAAGCTCGTTCTTCCTCATCTGTATGAATGGCCATTTATCGTTGTTCTGGGTGTGTTGATGGTGCTGAGTATATGGAGGTGCTTTTATTTTCCCCCTCTTTCCCGCGATATGCTGTCTGGCCCTGAATTGATAGCAGAATATACCGTTCGCGAACATACCATGATCAATTCGGTGTTTTCAATAGACCTGAGTACAACTAACAATTATTTCAAGTCCCCCTTTATTACCGGGTTGCAAATTATCTACAAACTCCTGGTTTGCCCATTTGGGCAGTTGTGGTTAAGTGTCGTTTTTGTCTCTTTTACCCTATGGCTTTATTCATTAATGCGCAGCTTTATACACCCCTTAATTGGCGGTTTGCTCATGCTGTTTTTTATCAGTAGTTCCGATCTGTATGCTTATTCTTTTCTCATTCTGTACGATTACAGCAATGCGGTTTTTTTCTTTTGTGGTTTTTATTTTCTCTACCGGTATGCTGAAAATAAACAGGTTCATGATCTCACATTATCTGCTTTTTTGTTTGGATTAGCCACCTATATACGCACAGAAACATTGGTGCTCGTAATAATGATGGCTCCTTTGCTTTTTGTGATAGCGCGCAGGTCGAATATGCGGGCCGGGAAAGCTTTATTATATACAGGCGTATTTATAATGGCTTCTGCTATTTTTTATTTTTTGTGCATGAATGTTTTTATACGCAACTTTGTCCCCATACCTTTTGATGTTGCGAGCCAGGTAAACCCTCACCTGGCTGATGTATCCGTTTTTTTTACAAAGATATGGGATATAAGCGCCGACCTTATTTTTTCGGGATTTGGAGCTAGGGAATATGGTTATTTCATTTTTCTTTTTTGCGGCTTATTGATTCTTGACCTATGCTGGATCAGGCGCTTTAACCATGCCTCGCTCATAGCATTGTATGGCATTGTTGTCGTTTATGTTGGACTGGCTTTTTTAGGATACCTGCTTCCTCTTTTCGATCTGGAGAATACCACTAAACGAGGCCTCTTTAAAATACTCCCGCTCATGTTGTTCTACATGTTTAACAGCGGGGTAGTGCTGCGGCTCACAGCGGTAATCAGAAAATGGGAAGAACAAACAAAACAGGAAAATCGGTACAACGAAAATGGATAATTGCTATAGTGATTAATTGGTCTAACAAATTATTTTTCCGCTATTCTTTAATTCTACATCCCGCAAAATTTGTATCTTTCCGGCGGTATGAGCCCTGAGCGATTCGAAGGGTCATACCATTTTTTTATATTGTACTGTAAAAAACGTTATTTGAATGTTTGCATACCTTGAGGGAAACCTCGTTTATAAATCAGCTTCATTGTTGTACATGGATGTGCATGGCGTTGGTTACGAATTGAACATCACCTTGCAGACCTACGCGAAAATACAGGCCATGGATAAATGCAGGCTCTATACCCACTTGCAGGTACGTGAAGATGCATGGGTTTTGTATGGTTTTGCAGATGAAGAGGAGCGTGCCACTTTCCGGCAGTTGCTCAATATCAGCGGGGTAGGGGCCGGCACCGCCAGGATCATATTGTCATCGCTGAATACAGATGAACTGGAGCGCGCCGTGGCAGGTGAAGATAACCGTACGTTGGAACGGGTGAAGGGGATTGGCGCGAAAACCGCCCAGCGCATTATATTAGAATTAAAAGGCAAGCTTTTAAGGCGTGAAAATACATCCTTATTATCCCCTGTGATGCACAATACAATACAGGAAGATGCGTTAATAGCATTAGTGAATCTCGGTATCAGCAAAGGTGCCGCGGAAAGTGCTGTAAAAAAATTAAATAATGCGTCTTCATTAACTGTTGAAGAATTGATCAAGCAGGCGCTTCGCGCACTGTAAAATCGCTAAAAAATAAAACTTGAAGGGTAAGAGTTTTTTTGGATATAAGTTTTTGTTTTTTGTAGCGCTGGCTGCTGCTATTGCCAATGCTGCTGCCCGTACCCATAGGCCGTTTTTTGATTTTTTCCCCCCTGATCCGGATACTACTTCCCACAATGATAGCCTTGCAAAAGAAGACACGGCGCATAAATTACGGTTCCCTATTTATGACAAAACAGGTGACCCCGTCGTAGATTATAACAGGCCCTCCAGTATAGACCTTAAGGACCCCAAAAATGAAAAACAAGGTTTTGATTTTGATGCCGACTCTAACCGTTATGAGTATAGCGATAAGCTGGGCAGTGAATTTCTCCGGAATCCAACCTATCTGACACTTGACGAATATGAAAAATATCGGGCGCAGCAGGATGAAGACAACTATTGGCAACGCCGCCTTGATGGGTTAATGCTTTTCAATAAAACCCCTGAGCTTCCCCAGATGTATAAAGACGGCATATTTGACCGCATCTTTGGCAACAATACGATATCTGTAAAGCCCCAGGGAAATGTCGACGTCACTTTTGGCGGCAACTGGCAAGATATTAAAAATCCCACTTTGACGCAACGGGCACAGAAGTATGGTGTTTTTGATTTCGATATGCAGATGAATATCAACCTGCTTGCCCAGGTAGGCGATAAACTGAAGCTCAATATCAGTAATAATACCAAAGCAACCTTCGATTACCAGAATGTCCAGAAGCTCGATTACAGTGGCAAGGAAGATGAAATGCTCAAAAAAATAGAGGCTGGTAACATCAGCTTTCCGTTAAAAACCAACCTGATTACCGGCGTTCAGTCGTTGTTCGGGCTAAAAACTCAACTGCAGTTTGGGAAGCTTTGGGTAACAACTGTACTGGCGCAGGAAAAATCGCAGCGTAAAAGCCTCACCATCCAGGGCGGGGCACAATCACAACAAATAGCCATTAAGGCAGATAACTATGAAGAGAACAAAGATTTCCTCTTTTCCCAATATTTTCATGATCATTACGATGAAGCTTTAAAAGACTTTCCTGTTATCAATTCCCTTGTTAATATCAGCAAGATAGAGGTGTGGGTTACAAACCGGACTGGCATAGTAACCGGAGTGCGTAATGTGATGTGCTTCATGGACCTTGGCGAGGCAACACCCTACCTTCAGAAATTAAACAATCCTTCAAGCGGGGTACGTAATGGCCTGCCCGATAACTCTGCCAACTATTTGTATACCGAATTGCTGCAAAATCCAAACGGACGGTTACAAAGCTCAGCCGTGAACAATGCCGTGTCGCTTGGCCTCACACAGGGCCAGGATTATCAATATACCACCGCCCGGAAGTTGGCCGCTACCGAATATTCATACAATCCTCAGCTTGGTTATATTATGCTGAATACCCAAATAAATTCAGATGATGTATTGGGAATAGCTTTCCGTTATACCTATCGTGGAAAAGTGTACCAGGTGGGTGAATTCGCAGAAGATCTTCCCCCGGATACAACAAATTCAAAAGTGATATTCCTCAAGTTGCTGAAAGGCGTATCCCCGCTGCCCACATTGCCCATATGGAAACTGATGATGAAAAACGTGTACTCCTTAGGGGGGCTGGGTGTTTCTAAAGACAATTTTTTATTGAATATATTGTACCAGGACCCGGGTGGTGGAGAGCTTAGATATATGCCCGCCGGGCCAAAGGAAGGCGTTCCTTTACTGACATTATTGAACCTCGACCGGCTCAATGCTCAGGAGCAGGCAATCCCGGACGGGATTTTTGACTTCGTGGATGGGATTACTATTAATACCAAACAAGGAAAAATAATATTTCCGGAATTGGAGCCATTTGGTAACTACCTGGCGCAGCAAGCGACAGTTATCCCGCCGGCCACTGCCGTTGACCCAAATAGTGTGTTATATCGACAATACGTATACCAGGTGCTGTATGACTCCACAAAATACGTGGCGCTGCAATCACAGGCAACGGATCGCTATATAATGCGCGGTTCTTATAAGTCCTCATCTTCGGCCGATATATTTCTCGGGGGATTTAATATCCCCCCGGGTTCGGTAACCGTGAGCGCTGGCGGAACAAGGCTTGTAGAAAATACGGATTATACCATAGACTATGGGCTCGGGAGGATAAAAATACTGAACCAGGGTATTCTTAATTCAGGAGTGCCCATCAATATTCAATATGAGGACAACGCAACCTTTGGTTTCCAGCAGCGGAATTTTATGGCCGCCAGGCTTGATTATTATGTCAATAAAAACCTAACGCTTGGCGGGACGATCATGCGCCTCAATGAAAGGCCGTTTACCCAACAGGTATCCTACGGCGAAGATCCGATAAAGAATACCGTAGCGGGACTTGATGCGAATTACCAGACAGAAATGCCCGCAGTAACACGGGCGTTAGATAAATTGCCGATATACTCTACAACCGCGCCTTCTTTTTTTAACGGCAACCTTGAAGTAGCAGCATTGCTGCCCGGGCATCCCAAAGCAATAGATGCGCTCGACCCGGAAGGCTCAGTGTATATTGACAATTTTGAGGGCGCCTCTACAAGTTATGATCTAAGGTTTCCTCCGGTCGCCTGGTCTTTGTCTTCTACCCCCTTTGGCGCTGTCAATAAAAACGGACAAGTATTGTTCCCGGAATCTGCTCTTAATGATCAGCTAACCAACGGCATTAACCGGGCAAAGCTGGCGTGGTACACCATAGACCCTATACTCGTGGACCCGGGCAGCAGCGTGCCAGCCTATGTAGCGAAAGACACAATGCAGCATTATATAAGAATGGTCCAGCAACAGGACGTCTTTCCTAATCTCCAAACCGCTGCCCTGCAAAGTGCCTTAGCCACATTAGACCTTGCCTTTTATCCTACTAACAGGGGGCCGTATAACTTTGACGCCATCAATGTTAATCTTGATGGTACACTTAAGAATCCCACGGCGAGGTGGGGCGGTATTACACGGCCAATAACAAATACCGACTTTGAATCGTCCAACGTTGAGTATATCCAGTTTTGGGTTATGGATCCGTTTATCAACGATCCTAATTCAAAAGGTGGTTCGCTCTACTTTGACCTCGGCAATGTATCGGAAGATATACTGGCAGATTCCAGGATGTTTTTTGAGAATTCAATTCCCGATCCTTTTGACCCGACCAAGCTTGATACTACCGCGTGGGGATATGTACCTATTTTTGAACAGTCAATAGTAAGGGCCTTCAATAATGATAACGCCGCCCGGGCGTTGCAGGATGTTGGTTACGATGGGCTGCCTGACGCACCCGATCCGCTTAATCCTACAAGGCATTCAGAGCAAAAGACATTTGCACCGTTTCTTACGCAACTGAGCAAGACACTGGGGGCGAACAACCCTGCCTACCTCGCGGCCTATAGTGACCCGAGTAACGACGACTATCACTTCTATGAAGGATCTGATTATGATACCGCAAACGGAGGTACTGGCCTTGGAGTACTCGCACGGTATAAAAAATATAATGGCCCGGAGGGCAACTCGCCCATTACCAGTGCTAACGCGGCCTACTCAAGTGCCGAAACCACGCTTCCGGAAACTGAGGATATAAACCAGGATAACACGCTTGAACAGGCAGAGAGCTATTACCAGTATCGTATAGACATGACGCCCAACATGGCTGTCGGTACGAATAACATTATCAGCACGGAGGATACTGTTGTTGTCTTGCCGAATGGTCAGCATGCCTATGAAAAATGGTACCAGTTCCAGATTCCTATTCAGAACTATGACCATGTAATAGGGGGAATATCTGACTTCAGGTCTATCCAGTTTATACGGATGTTCCTCAGTGGCTGGCAGGATAGCGTGATACTGCGTTTTGCCACATTGGAACTGGGGCGCAACCAATGGCTCAATTACAATTATTCATTATTGACCCCGGGGGAAAACCTGCCACAGCAAAACCAGTCGCTGACAGATTTTACGGTTTCAACAGTAAGTATTGAGGCAAATTCTTCGCGTCTTCCGATACCATATGAAATACCGCCGGGGGTAAACCGGCAGTTGACCACGGTTGCCCAGGGGCAGAATATACTTTTGAATGAACAGTCTCTGTCGATGAGTACCTGTGCCCTACAGGACGGGGACGCAAGAGGTGTTTTTAAGGAAGTAGATGTGGACATGCGGCAATATAGCTATCTGCGCATGTTCATTCACGCAGAATCCGTGGTGGGCTCACCCCCGGTAAAAAATGCAGATGTAGATGCATTTATCAGGATTGGCAGCGATTTCACCAACAATTATTATGAATACAGAATGCCGCTGGCTATTACGCCATCCGCCGGGCCATTTGATGCAACAGATATATGGCCTGCGTCTAATGAGATGGATATTGTGCTCCAAGACCTTGTAACAGCCAAAAAGAATAGGGACGCGCAAGGCTTTCCAAATTATCAGCCTTACTACACAACTGACTCAAAAGGGAATACGATAGTGATACTTGGCAATCCCAATATAGGCGCAGCTAAAAATATCATGCTTGGCGTACTCAATCCTAAAAAAACAAGCCTGACTCCGGGCGATGACGGTTTGCCGAAATGCACGGTAATATGGTTTGATGAATTGAGGATGGCCGGAATCAACGACCAGGCCGGTTATGCGGCAGCGGGTAAAGTGTCTTTGCAACTTGCGGACCTGGGAAAAGTAAATCTGTCTGGGAGTTATCACAGTGCTGGTTATGGTACCATAGACCAGGATATAGGACAGCGCTCCCAGGATAATTATTTCCAGTACAACGCATCTTCCAATTTAAGCCTTGGCAAGTTGTTACCGCGCGATTGGGGTGTATCTCTTCCGCTGTTTATCGGATATACACAAAGTATAAGTAATCCGAAGTATGATCCAAACGATGGTGACGTAACAGTAGCCAGTGAAACGAACGCTGCACGAAGCGCTGCTGAACGCGACTCTATAAAAACTGCCACCCAGACGTTCACTTCTATCAAAAGTATTAATCTCACCAATGTCCGCATAATGGGCAATACATCCGTGCCGAGCAAAAAAATACGTATGCCCTGGAGTATTAAGAACTTTGACTTCACGTACTCTTACAACGACCAGGTCCAGCACAATCCAACCATTGCCCTGGATAACCTGAAAACACAAAAATATGGCATAGGTTATACATACAGTATAAAAGCAAAACCGATCGAGCCGTTCAGAAGATTCATCCGATCAAAGTCAAAATGGCTCTCGTTGATCAAGGATTTTAACTTTAATCCATTGCCTTCTACTTTTTCCCTTCGTAACGACTTGCTCAACATCAATGAGGAAACACAGGTCCGTAATATCGATGGAAGCAGCGGTTACCAGATACCTCCAACGTTTAATAAGAATTTTACATGGAATCGCGTTTACACACTTCGATGGGAGTTAACAAAATCGTTGTCTTTTGATTATTCGGCGACCAATATTTCAAGTGTTGATCAGCCTTACGGAACCGTTACTACAAAAGCCCAAAAAGATACCATTTTAGATAACCTGTTAAAATTTGGACGCACAACATCGTATGTGCAAACATTTAACAGCGCCTATAATGTTCCCTTGTCTAAGCTGCCCCTTATCGATTGGATCAGCATGAGGTTAGGGTATACTGCTAACTATTCATGGACAGGCGCTGCCCCTATAGCGTATGATCTGGGCAATACTATAGGCAATACGCAGACCGAATCGGTTACCGGAGAGCTCAACATGCAGACCCTTTATAATAAATGGAGATGGCTGAAAGCATTGAATGCAAAACCGGTAAAAAAAGGAGAGGCGGGCGGCAGCAAAAGTAGTACCAGTGGGGCAAGTGGTAGTAGTGGTGGCGCAGGCAGCAACACCAGCACAGTCAAAGATTTGCGAAGCAAATCAGGTCTGTCATCAGGTGCCAATTCGCCTCCAACGTCTCCCAATTCTGCGGGAGGCGGGTCCGGAGGCAGCGGCAGTGGAGGTGGTTCGGGGGGGGGCAATTCTTCCGGAGGTGGTATTAATAAGGGCGGAGGCAAAAATAGCACTAACCCCCTGGATAGCACAAAGGCCGGCAGTAATAGCAGCGCTCCCGGCGGCGGCGCAGGCAACCCATCATTGCCAACGCCGGGCAGCGGCAGTGGCGGCAACGGAAATGGAAATGGAAGTGGGAGCGTAGGTGGTGGAAGTAGTACAGGTGGTGGAACAGACAGTACATTGCACTCCATGTTCCCAGGTGTAAACCTGTCGAAAATGACCGATGACCAGATTGACTCGTTAGTGCAGGTGATGAACGAAGAGATCAGGGCAAAAGCGGCCGCCGAAAAGGCAAAGAAGAAGGCTGCCCGGAAAGCTGCCCGGAAACTAAGGCGCAGTAAGCCGCCTGCACTAACTCCTACAGAAATATTCTTAGGGCGCGGACTTACTATGGTAAACCGCGTGACGCTGAATTATTCTCAAACCGCCGGTACAATTTTACCCGGGTGGATGGATAGCACGCGTTTTATGGGAGTCAATAATTATTCAAATGCACCAGGATATAACTTTGTTTATGGTAACCAGCCGAGCTATGCCTGGCTCGCCAGCCAGGCTGCAGCAGGCAGACTGACAAGGGATTCCTTGTTTAATGCACAATTTCAGCAAACATATTCGCGTAACATTAGCGCTACAGCCGCGCTAACCCCGTTTATCAAAGATCTAAGACTGGATTTATCCCTTTTGCAATCATACAGCAAGTCTTATAGTGTACTCTATGCGGACACAACGGGAAACCCGAATGGAAGCCCTAACCCTCCGGATTTTCACGCTTTTAATCCTTATCAAAACGGATCATTCAATATTTCTTATATGGCATTTCACAGCCTGTTTGCTAAAAATTCGGGCGTGGGTTCTTCTATTTATAACCAGTTTCTTTCTGACGGCCCTATCATTTCAAAACGCCTGGGCGCGGCAAATCCATATACATTGAACCAGCCCGATCCTCTAAATCCCGGGTTCACAAAGGGCTATGGCCCCTATTCGCAGGATGTGCTTATCCCGTCCTTTATTGCGGCTTATACCGGGAAACCTGCTGCCACAGAGCCATTGATAGATTATAGCACGGGTGTGCAGGACAATCCGTTTAAATATTATAATCCATTACCGAACTGGAAGCTCACTTATAATGGCCTGAGCAAAATACCATTCTTCTCTTCGTTCCTTACGAACCTGGTGATCAATGATGCTTACACAGGGACCATGTCTATGAATGGATTTAGCTCCAACTTACTCTTCAATGATCTTTATGGATTAGGTTTCCCATCATTCATTGATTCTGTTTCTCACAATTATGTGCCGTTCTTCCAGGTACCTAATGTGACGATATCCCAGGCGTTCAATCCGCTAATAGGCATTGATGCTACATTCAAAAATCATATAACCGCCACATTCCAGTATCGGTTATCAAAAATGGAAAGCCTCAGCCTGATCGACTACCAGATAGCCGAAACGCAAAGCAGGGAATTTGTCATTGGTATGGGCTATCGTAAAAAGGGCATCCGGCTACCATTCAAAATACTGGGCGTGCAAAAGCTAAAGAATGAATTGATCTGCAAACTGGATGTCGGGCTTAGCAATAACGAGAACACTAACTCCTACTTTGCAGATAATATCAGTGTGGTGTCCAGCGGACAAAGGGTTATGCGTATATCGCCTACTGTAGACTATTCGGTCACGCAGAAATTAACGCTGCATTTCTTCTTCGACAGGCAGCAAACCATACCGTATGTGTCGAGTTCATATCCCACCACAACCACCAGGGCAGGGCTGACACTAAGATTTATATTTGCGCAATAGTGACGGAATTGGTTTATTTTGTCTGCTCCTAAGACTTGGAAATGGTAAAAAAAATAGCAGCTATATTATTGCTGACAGGTGTTGCATTATGCCTGTTACAGGTTTGGTTGCCACACTACTATCTTACCGGCGACGGTCCGGGCCATGTTTATAATGCCCAGGTGTTGCATGATCTTTGGGCAGGTAAAAATGTTGCTTTTTATTCACGGTTCTACCGATTGGTTTACCAGCCCAATCCTAATTGGTTATCAACAGCAGCTATTGCAGCCTTAATGTTTCTTGTGAATGGCATTGTGGCAGAGAAGATTTTTTTAACCGTTTACATTGTTCTTTATGTGAGCGGTTTCTATCTCTTATTAAAAAAAATAAGTGATAATGATAGCACCTTTCTTTTGCTCGTAATCTTAGTATTTGTTTTTCCGCAAACACTGGCTAAGGGGTTCTATAATTTTTCATTCAGTATTGCTTTTTACTTTTGGGTAGTGTGGGGTTGGTTGCGGTTTTTAGAGAGAAGAACATTGGGTAATGCTTTATTATTCTTTTTGTTTACCACACTGATTTTTTTTACCCATCTTTTATCTTTTGTATTTGCAGCCTTTACCTGCGCAGCATTGGCGGCCTCTTACGCTATAGCGGAAGCAAGAGAGAAAAACTCACAAAAATCTTTTGTCTTCTTTTTTAAAAATGCCGCTTTCCTTGCTATTATTCTTTTGCCATTTCTCGTGTTGATGAATTGGTTTACTCATAAAGAAGGGGGGATGCGGATCCAGTTAGCACCTCATTTATACAGGCTCATAGAGCTTATGGAAGGTAAGTACCTGGTTAACGTTACACATACTGAGGATTTCCCGGCCGAGTTCGCAGGCATCATCATAATGGTGTTGCTTAGCTGTTCCTTTATTGGAATAAAAAATAGATTGAAGATTAGTAAGTATGATGGGTTTTTGGTTAGCCTGGTATTTGTAGTACTTGTTTATCTATGTTTCCCGGAGTCTTTTTTAGGAAGGCTTATTCTAATAAGCACACGGGTACAGATATTTGTGTACCTGTTAATGGTTTGCTGTATAGCCTGTAGGCCAGTGGCAGACAAACTGAGCATTTCGTCGGCCTTTATTATTTCATTTATTTTTTTAGCGTTAGGCACCGTAGAAACAGCCGGTTTTCTGACAGCCAGGGCGGGGACGTTAGACGATATCTATAGTGTGGCACAAAGGATATACTTTAGCGAAGGAATATTGCTCACCGTATTTATTCTCATATTTTGTGCTGTTCTATTTAAGCTTCCATTTATAAAAATAAGAAACGTGGGCTTTATCCTGTCATTTGCCTGTTTTGTTGTATTGACTTGCGTACGTTTATGTTGTTTATTGAATGCGTCGTCTGCAGTTGTTGATTATACATCTGCAAAGCAATATATCAAGCCTTACTCTGTAGTATTACCAATGGATTTTGCTCCGAATGGGAAAGATAAGAATGATAAAATGATTGCTGACCGCAATTGGTTGTTCTACCATGCTTCCCAATATATGGGTATAAAGAAACCGATGATCATATTAGACAACTATGAGGCAAACATGGGCTACTTTCCGTTGCGCTGGACGGATAGCACTAACCCATATTTTCACCTCAGCAAGGGGGAGGGTATAGAAGCTCAACCACCTTATGCAAATATCGAAGAATATAAACAAACAACTGGGGTTAACATTGATTACATACTGATGTGGTGTTTTGATTCCTCTTATTTAAACAACGAACATTTCAGAAAGCTTTATGCCGAAATAAATGCCGGGTATCATGTCGCTTATACCTCAACGACAAGACGGACTGTTTTATTTGAACAAAATCATTAAAACCGGATGCAGCATACGGGCTAAGACTAACCCTTTTACTGAAATATCGTATATTTGTAAACACAAATTTTAGGAAAAATGACTGTTCATTCATTCCAGGAACATTTCGATAGCCTGATTGATAAGGAAATAACCATAGAACCAAAAGACTGGATGCCGGACGATTACCGGAAAACCCTGATCCGGCAAATATCGCAGCATGCACATAGCGAGATTGTAGGCATGTTGCCTGAAGGCAACTGGATCACCCGCGCCCCAAGTTTACGCCGCAAAGCGGTATTACTTGCCAAGGTGCAGGATGAGGCGGGGCATGGACTCTATTTATACAGCGCTGCTGAGACATTAGGCGTGAGCCGTGATGAAATGTATAACCAGTTGCATACAGGTAAGGCCAAGTATTCTTCCATATTTAATTATCCAACGCTTACGTGGGCTGATATGGGCGCCATTGGATGGCTGGTGGATGGCGCCGCAATTATGAACCAGGTGCCTCTTTGCCGTACCTCTTATGGCCCGTATGCCAGGGCCATGGTACGCGTATGCAAGGAAGAGAGCTTTCACCAGCGCCAGGGCTTCGAAATAATGCTGACGTTGAGCAGAGGCACGGAAGTTCAAAAGAAAATGGCACAGGATGCTTTTAACCGTTGGTGGTGGCCATCGCTCATGATGTTTGGCCCCCCCGATGCAGAAAGCCCGCATACAGCACAAAGCGTAAGATGGCGTATAAAGCGCCTTACTAATGACGAGCTTAGGCAGAAATTTGTAGATGTGACAGTAGAGCAGGCTAAAGTATTAGGGCTTGATGTGCCGGATAGAGACCTTAAATGGAATGAAGAGCGGGGCCATTATGACTTTGGCGTTATTGACTGGGAGGAATTCTGGAATGTGGTAAAAGGAAATGGCCCATGCAACAAGCAGCGGCTGGAAACCCGTAAAAAAGCCTGGGATGAGGGCAAATGGGTACGCGACGCGGCAATGGCTCATGCAGAAAAAAGGAAGTCAAGGCAGGATGAGGCTAAGGCTGCATGATACTGCAATTATCCCGTGAGAGGCTTATGAAATTATTACTTTCATTATTTTTTGCAGTTGGTTTGTCCGCTTGTGGTCTTGTGTATATAGGCCCCGTCAGTAACTTAGACGGTAAGCCTGTCAGTCATATGGAAGGCATTAATAATGACCATAACAGACTAGATACACAACAATTAAAATTGATCAAGCAATTTTCTTTAGGTGAAACGGATGCGGTAAGGGATCAGAAAAATAATTTATCGTTAGTAGAAATAACGGGAGCAGATATTAGTGAATCTTTAGAAAAATATCCATATTGCATAGTTTATCTTTGGGATGTAAATTGCCCGGGGGAACATTGTAAGCCGCTTTATTATTATGAGGATATTGAGAAGAAATTCAGAGACAAAGGAGTGAAGTTATTTATGATTTCTGAAACCTATCAGTATGACATGATAAAGGGAAATGCAGAAAGGTCAGCATTCGATCGTGATCTGTATGTTTTAAAAGATTCAGTTTATGGGCATAAGCTTGCCAAAAGCAGGATGCGGTTTTATAACGAAATGACTTCCGGTAAAGGCAGTAAGAAAGATTTGTACCGGTATTTCATATTCAAAAAGAACAACCTGATCTATTATGGTAGCGATATGTCGGAGCAATTGGTGGACAGCGTTTTAAACAGGAGTTAGTTTAATTGTATAATTATGGCGCAACAAGAAATAGTAACCAAAGCCGAATGGCCCTTGTGGGAAGTATTCATACGCAGCAAGGCTGGCCTGGATCACAAACACGCTGGCAGCCTTCATGCTGCAGATGCGCAGATGGCAATAGAAAATGCCCGGGACGTATATACCCGCCGAATGGAAGGAGTAAGTATCTGGGTAGTAGAAAGCAAGTACATTCACGCATCAGACCCTTCTGAGGCGGATTCCCTGTATGACCCGGCCAACGATAAAATATATCGCCATCCTACTTTTTATAATCTCCCGGACGAAGTAAAATACATGTAATCCTAAAGTGCCTTTTAATGAGCGATCAGAATTATCTTTTAGACTACACCTTGCGCCTTGCAGACGATGGGTTGATAATAGGACAGCGCCTCGGCGAATGGTGCGGCCATGGCCCTATACTGGAGCATGACATTGCGCTTACTAATATAGCGTTGGATCACCTGGGAAGGGCGCGCAGTTTGTATCAATATGCTGCGGAGCAGTTTAATGCGTTGCCCGGCGAAGACAAAACCAAAGTGTTTACTTCTGTCCCGTTACAGAATTTAGTAAGCGCTGGAGCGAATCTTGATGAGGATAACCTCGCCTACCTGCGAGACGGTTGGGATTTTAGAAATGTATTGCTCGTCGAACAGCCTAATAATGACTGGGCATACACTGTAGCCCGTTCCTTTTTTTATGACGCTTTCAACTATTTTTTCTTTTCGGCGCTTATAAAGAGCCGGGATGAGAGCCTTTCGGCAATAGCTGAAAAATCTTTAAAGGAGGTCACCTACCATCTTCGCTGGAGCAGTGAGTGGGTAGTGCGCCTCGGCGATGGCACTGAAGAAAGCCACACCCGTATGCAGGATGCCGTTAATGAACTCTGGATGTACACCGGTGAGTTGTTTATTATGAATGATACAGACAAGGCTGTTTTGCAACAAGGCATAGGTGTTGATCTCGTTAAGATCAAACCGCTATGGCAGGAACGCATCAGGTCAGTACTTGAAGAAGCTAATATTAATTTGCCACCGGGCACCTGGATGCAGCATGGCGGTAAAGAGGGCCGTCATTCTGAGCACCTGGGATATATTCTTAGTGAGTTACAATTTGTGCAACGCGCCTATCCGGGTATGCAATGGTAGCGTCGACATCATGATTTCCACACCTGATAATTACCCGAATATATCGGTAACAGCGTTTGAGCATATGGGGTATATTACGGGAGTTAGCAACCTTGTTATAAATGTTGGAAGGAGCATTCAGCATGGACCAAAATACCTCATCATTACTGATACGAACTATATCCATAATCCGTTTTATGAGCCATATACCTCGAAATTAATAGGAGTGTATAAAGGCATCTACGTTTATGATATCAGGTAATGGCTATTGCTCTTATTGAGACCCGTTGGCTATCAAATGAAGTCCAATACTTGTCTCGTTTAAATATTAATAAGATGGTGAATTTATTTTGTTCATCCTGATTGATATTGTTTTTCAAAAGTCCGGGTGAATTTTTTATATTACCGAATGATATCTCGCATTATTTTCTTTGTTGTGTCCATAGTGATGTGCTATGCGTCATTTTTCTTTTATCCGAGATGGAAACAACCGGATACGCAAGCAGCTATTTCATGGGATGTCTCGGGTTATTATTGGTATCTGCCCTCTGTATTTATATTCAAAGACCTCAAACATCAGTCGTTTAAAGACAGTATTCTCTATAAATATCGCCCAACGAACACAGACTTTCAGCAGGCAATACGATGTGAAAATGGCAACTATGTTATGAAGTATGCTTCAGGCATGGCAATTATGTATTTTCCTTTTTTTATAGCAGCTCATATCCTTGCAGGCCCATTAGGTTATCCGGCGGATGGCTTCTCTGCACCTTATCAATTTGCCATACAGTTTGGAGGGCTGTTAATATCTATTATTGGCCTGTGGTATTTTAGAAAACTATTGCTGAGTTTTTATTCAGATGAGGTAGTGGCAATAGTTTTGGTTCTACTTGTATTGGGTAGCAATTATCTTAACTCTGCTACTATAGACTCTGGCATGTCCCATTGCTGGCTGTTTACCATTTATGTATTTATTCTGCTCAATACGCAATATTATTACCAGTCGTTTAAAAGCAGGTATGCATTGCGGATTGGTTTGCTTATTGGTTTAGCTGTGCTTACCCGCCCGTCAGACATTGTATCTTGTTTGATCCCCATATTGTGGGGCATGGAAAGCATAAATATCAATTCACTGAAAAGCAGGTTGGTCCTTATTGTTCAAAATTACGCAAGCGTCTTGCTGGCTGTTGTTTGCGCTTCAGGGGTAATATTTATCCAGTTAGTTTATTGGAAATATGCATCGGGCCATTGGCTGTTTTATAGCTACCAGAATCAAAATTTGTATTTCCGGTCACCAAATTTTGTTAATTACACTTTTAGTTATCGTAGCGGCTGGCTTACTTATTCTCCTCTGCTTGCTTTAGCTTTTTTGGGAATAGTTCCCTTTGTAACAGGTGGTAAAAATAAAGTTGCGATCATTACGTTTTTCCTGATAAACTATTACATTGTTTGTTGTTGGAATATTTGGTGGTATGGTGGCAGGGCCATGATACAAAGCTACCCGGTATTATTTTTCCCGGTTGCGGAATTAGTAAAACTAAGTCTCAACCGTAAAATGCAAATGTCATTTCTTGTGGCTGTAGCAGCGATCTTTATTTATTACAATATCTGGATCATATACCAATCTCATAACGACGGTTTGTTTGTCATTGATAGCGTGAAAAAGGCTTATTTTTGGCGAGTGGTTGGCAGGTGGAAGGTTCCGGTAAATGCTGTATTACTGATCGATAACCCGGAATGGTATGAAGGAAAGAGAGAAAATGAGCGCATTATAATTCAGGACGATTTTGCAAATGATACCGGCACTATATACCTCCCGCATATTGCCGGTAATGGTAAGACATTAGCGCTTGATTTTAGTCGCCAGAAAAGTGATATTTATAAAATACCCTTTTCAGATAATGGTGTAAAATGGATAAGAGCGCAGGCCGTCTTTCATTGTGACATTAAAGAATGGGATGAATGGCACATGGCACAATTTATTTTAAGGTTGGTAAATAAGGGTCGCACGATAAAAGAGAATATTGTTAGGGTCGATAGGGTATTATGGAATGGGTCAACTAAAAATATTAGTATAGATATGAAATTACCGCCGGGGGATTACGATGCCGTGAATATTCTTTTTTGGAATGGAGGAAGTGAATACCCTATATATATCGACAGTTTGAGAGCATGGTCTTTTAATGAATAATGATACATGTCCTTAATTGCATCTTTTCGTCGTATGTTTGAAACTCAATCGTTTTTTGGGAATGGCTGTCTCTCTTATTCTGCCCTGCTATAACCCCGCGCCTGGATGGGAGCAAACAGTTCTTTCGTCATACCGCACATTTAGCAATAGGGTAGGGGAGCAGGTTGAGCCGATAGTAGTATTGGACGGCATTAGTGCAACGGTAACGGCAGAAGCCATAACATTCCTGAAGGAAAATATTCCGGGGCTAAAGCTGGTAGATTATTCGGTAAATAAAGGAAAAGGATTTGCAATACGACAGGGTGTGGCCGTTGCATCAGGTGATATAATAATATACACAGACATTGATTTTCCTTATACACCGGATAGTATGCACAGCGTTTATGAAACGCTGAAAAGCAGTGAAGCTGATGTGGCTATAGGTGTTAAAAATGAAGCTTACTATGCCCAGGTCCCTTTTCTCAGGAGGGCTATTTCAAAATATTTGAGGGTCATTATTCGTTTGTTTCTTTCCATGCCTGTAACCGACACTCAATGCGGCCTTAAAGGTTTTAATAAAAGTGTGGCTCCCTTGTTTTTGCAGACTACGATTGACAGGTATTTATTTGACCTGGAGTTTGTGCGCAATTGTTTCAAGAGCAAAAAATACCGTGTAAAAGCTATTCCTGTGGCCTTAAACGAAAATGTTCAATTCCGCAGCATGAATTATCGTATTTTATTGCCCGAAATGCTCAACTTTATCAAGCTGCTTTTTAAATAGCATTAATGACTAAACGCCAACATAGTATTTGGTTGCTGATTACTATTTTATTCGCTGTCTGCCTGACGACGATAACGCTAACGCGGTTCGTTACGGTTCCCTGGCATGCCATCGGCGAACTTGGAGGGGACGGCGCTAAAAATAATTTTACTTACCTCTACCAAAGTATGTATGGTAGCGGTTATTGGTTCACCGGGATGAATTATCCCTACGGCGAACATATTGTTTATACGGATGGGCAGCCTTTATTATCGGTCATATTGGATCATTTCAAGAATGTAAGCGCTGGTGATGCTTTAACGGTCATGTGGTGGCTCATTGACCTGAGTTATGTTTTGGCTATAGTGTTTATTTATCGCACACTTACCCATTTCCGTGTGGGGCCATTGGTGGCGATGATATTTGCAGGACTCATTACTATTTTTAGCCCCCAGCTATTTCGCATACAAGGGCACTATGCGTTATCCTACACCTGTATTATTCCCATGGTATTTTATTGGTTGGTGTTATATCATGAGCGGGTTCGCATGCGTTACGTTGTTTATCTTTTTGTAGCAGGTTGCCTTTCTGCCTTTCTGCATCTCTATTATATAGCCATGATGCTTATTTGGATCATTGGTTACAGCCTCGGGTATTTTATTTTTATCAAGGCAACACTCCGGCAAAAAGTAAAACACGTATTGCCATTATTCCTGGGCATCATCTGTGTATTTGCAGTAGTGAGCTTAGTCATGAAGCTGACTGACCCTGTTACAGACCGGCCGGCATCGCCCTACAACTCTTTTTATGAAACCTGCACCAGGCCCCGGCAGATCATTACCTCTGTACACTCACCCCTATGGGAGTTTGCACAGTCCCAAAGGTTAATCTATACCCTGGCTATGTCAGGCGAAGAAGGTTATGTGTACCTGGGGCTCGTTATATGTTTTACGATCGCTTTTTCTGTTGTCTTGGTGTTGGTGAGGAGTTTTGCCAAAAAGAAATTGGATATTCTGGTTGCTGATACGGGCTTCTCCCCAATATGGCTTTTTACGGCATTATTAGCACTGCTGGTATGCATGGGCATTCCATTTATCTGGCACCCGCAATGGCTCGATTACCTGGCTGTTTTCCGGCAGTTCAGGTCACTGGGCAGGTTCAGTTGGATATTTTATCACATCATTGCGGTGTACTGCGTTATAGTCATCTACCATTATTATAAGGAACTGGTGGCAAAACGCGGACTTATGCCCGGGATTGCCTTATTAGCAGGCGCAATTGGCCTGTGGGGTTTTGAAGCCACCGGTTATATAGATTACGCTATAGATCGCGCCCATTATGCCACGTATAATTATGAAATGATGTTTTCGGAAAAGGAACAAAACTGGCAGGCCTATTTACACGATCATAATCACAGTAAAGATGATTTCCAGGCTATCATTATGCTGCCGTTCTTCCATGTAGGCACCGAAAAATTATGGGTTGGCAATTCAGAATGGTTAATTACACTGGGCAGTAAAGCGGCATTGCAGATGCACTTACCGCTGGTTGATGTTAAAATGTCGCGCTCCTCCTGGTCGCAGGCAATGAAGCAGGTGAAAATAGCGGCAGGCCCTTATGCGGATAAGCCTATGCTTCGGGATTTGCCCTCCCAAAAACCTTTTTTACTCGCTTATTTTGATGAGGGCGAGTACCTGGATCCTGACCAGAGATACCTTTTCCTGGCGTCTGATTATATTGGCCATTACTCGCAATGCAATCTCTATGCATGTTACCCCGCGCGCATAGCGGCAAATGATAAAATGAAAGCGGACACTATAAATTCGATTGTACCGTTCATGCATAGTGCGGATACCTGCATTACCGACAGGGGCGTTTGGTATGTCGATCACTTCGATAACAAAGGCCTTGCTGAACGGCTTTTTGGCGCAGGCGCGAGCCCTTACATGAACAAGGATACCAGCATAATCGCAACTATTCCTGTAAAGCCGGTTGGAGACAGCCAGTATTATGAGTTTTCCTGCTGGTTCCTTCTGGGTAATAAAGACTACCGGTCGCCCGACATTCTGTTGTATGGTCTTGATAGCTCCGGCAACAGTATTGATACTACCTTTGTACATACCAATGCAAGCGTGGATAACCGGGGTATGTGGTTCAGGGCGTCAAAATATTTTTATGTGCATAGGAAAGTTAAGTCATTAAAGTGCATATTGATAAACAGGCCCGGCCCCACATATGTAGCAATGGATGAGTTGATGTTGCGGCCTGCGTACTCGCTCATCATATCCAAAGCTGCCGATGGCGCTGTAATGGTCAATAACCATTTGTTTAAAGAGAGAAAATAGAGATGAGTGAATTAGATAAACAACAGGTGTACGAATGGCTGACGGACGTGACAGACCCTGAAGTGCCCGTGCTCACCATATTAGACCTGGGTATAGTGCGGAATGTGGCCATAACCGGCAAGGGTGCGGATACAGAAGTTACCGTTGCCATAACGCCTACCTATAGCGGCTGCCCGGCGATGGATGTGATAGCTATAGGCATACGCATGGCATTGGCCAGCCACGGCATAAAGAAGATCACCATTGAGCCGCAGCTAAGCCCGGCCTGGACCACCGACTGGATGACTGAGGAAGGAAAGCAAAAACTGAAAGAATATGGCATCGCCCCACCGCACCGTAAAGCCTTTCAGCCCCTGGGCCTGTTTGAAGAAGATAAAATAAGCTGCCCCCGCTGCGGCTCAGAAGAAACAGAATTAGTGAGCCAGTTCGGACCAACTTCCTGCAAGGCGCTTTATAAATGCCTTTCCTGCAAAGAGCCTTTTGAACATTTTAAATGCCACTGATATTGCGAGGTATTTGTATTGCACGCATTATAGAAAATAATTTTGTTAGTCCAAAACGGGGTATTCGTTGATTGGTTGAGCGGTTGGAATGTGTATTATATGCACTACGTGAAAGTGGCTTATAATTCATGGGTTTTTCTGCTTTGCGGAATGACATTATGGGTTTCTTCCACCCATTACTGACATACACATAATCAACATTATAAATGCCCGGAAAGCATAAATCACGTTAAGCCCACTTTCTTTTAAAGGGACCCATACTCATAAATAAATAAAAATACTTGGAGCGTATTATTTCTTTTGTATTTTTCGGCATGTTTTGCAAAGCATAGTGTAAATGAAACCGGTAACTAAAAAATATTCGCTGGGTTTCCGTGTATGGATCAATGCCGGGCAGGGCCATTTTCTGGGTAATGGCAGGGTGCGTTTGCTGGAGCTCATCAGGGAAACAGGCTCTATTACCAATGCATCCAAAGCCATGAAAATGTCTTACCGGCAAGCCTGGCAGATGGTGGAAGATATGAATGGGGCTGCTGAAAAACCATTGGTGGAGAAAATGCCCGGCGGCAAGGGCGGGGGAGGAACGATAGTAACAGAAGCCGGGGAAAAGGCGATCAAATTGTTTTACAAGATTGAGGAAAAAGTAAAAAGGCTCTCTGAAGAACTAAGCGAAAAGATAATCTTATAATTTTTTTATTCACCGTTATGCTTTTGAAAACATAACCAAAAACCGGAACAGAAATATGATCACACACAACTACTCCATTAAAAGATCAACAACAAAAAATCGTATCGGCCGGCTGAAATGCATTAGCTTATTTTTGTTTTTGCTAGTAACAGGTTTTGCCGGAGCCCAGAATCTTGATACGGTCACTGTCACCGAGCCGCATGGCAAGCTTTATGGAATGACATTTGGCGACCTCGATTATAAAGGCAATGCCGATAATTTGAACCGCGGCGTCAATCAATATAGCGGCTACCCTGTTAATACTACCCTTGCCCAGTTCCGCCGTATATATCTTGGGTATATTTACAACATCAGTCCCAGGTTTACTGCCGAATTGATACTCGCAGCTGAGAGTGACTACCAGTCGGGCGTACTTGGCCAGACTTCAAACGGCGACTTACTGGCCGATAATAAATTTACAACTTATGTGAAATATGCCAACCTCCGTTATAAGAATATATGGAAAGGCAGTGACCTTGTTTTTGGCCAGGTCAACGGCCCCGCCTATGGCATTAATGGCAGGAATGCACAAACCTCGGAAGAGATATGGGGGTATCGTTCCATAGAAAAAACAGTATCAGACATAAGGGGCACTAATTGCTTTGATATGGGGGCTGAGTTGCAGGGGTGGTTTGATAGAAAAGCAAATTTTGGTTATGACCTTATGGTGGGCAATGGCACACAGGCAAAGCCTGCTACCACCCAATACAAATGGTTTTATGGTGATGTTTATGCAAAATTCTTTGACAAGCGCCTCCTGTTTGATATCTACCAGGATTACGACCGCATGAACTGGGGCGTTTATGTTGCGGGAGTAAAGCCAGGCACGGAAAGCCCGGGCGGCCCCTGGTACCATGACCGCAACACCACTAAATTTTTTGCCGCATGGACCACTCCCAAAATCACAGTTGGCTTCGAAGGGTTCACTACCACCATATTGGGCGATGTAAGAATCTTAGGCAAGGATGGCAATTACTATTACGCTACCACCCAGGCGCTGGCCGGTTCGTTCTTTGTTCGCGGGCGCATACTTTCAGACCATTCGGGCAATGCCAAACTGGGCTTCTTTGCCAGGTTCGATAATTTTGACCCAAGCAAAAACCTAAACAACATTGTAAATAATCCAAACACAAAAAGTTATATCCCGCTTACCGCTGCCTATGATCCTACCACAAAGGAACAATTCGTAGTAGCTGGCCTTGATTACACGCCGTTTAGAAATGTGCACATCATGCCCAATTTCTGGATGGACACCTATACATCATCCATTACGCAGACTTTAGCCAACGAGGGAATGTATGCCAACATCACCAACAACAAGGGTACCGATGTGGTATGGCGGCTTACCTTTTATTATATCTATGGTAAGTAATTACGTTGCATAAAAGTGATGTCTATAGGAGTTGCCGTGCCAAGCAACTCCTATGGTTTGCTTACCCATTGCTAGTGTAGGTGTAATCCACATTATGTATATCGGCGAAGGCGTCAATCACGTTAAATTCTCCTTCTTTTAGTGAGAAGAAATAGGGCAGCAGTTTTTTAACTTTTTTACCTTCTTTGGTTACCTGGTCGCACATCACCATCCAGGCATTTTCCATTACAGCGATCTCGCGTTCGTTTAATGCCTGGCGCGCCACTTCGAATGTTTTATTATTTTTAAAACCGAGTGTTACAGGTGGGTACCTTTTCTTTGTTTTCGCAGATAAATATTCTCTTCTCTGATTCCAGCTCATTTCCAGCCTGTTTACAAAATCTACAGCATCAGTGAAAGAAAAATTTCCGTATCTATTGCTGTTCTTTTTCAAATCTTTGATTTCCTTCTTAGTTGCTTTATTGGTTTCTTTATTTAGTTTCTCTTGTGCGCTGTTTTCTACACACAGTTGGTGGATATCAGCAAACAGTTTGTAGGTTTCGTCATGCAGTTGGTGGTTATCACCAAACTGGAAAATATGGTCGAATTCTTGCAGGATAAAATCTGTTTGTATGGTAAAATGCTTCACCAGTGGGAACCCCTTAACTTCAATACCCAGCAACCCTATTACCGCAAATTTCAGGAACGTAGCCTCCATACGGCTTCTTTTAATGCCGGTCTCTTTAGTGATCCTTGTGGTGGAGTGATAAAACTGCTTATAGTCAAAGCCCTGCGCCAGGACCATCAGATATTCAAACAATACGATCTCCTCTAAGGAGAAGAAGGAGAAATTGTAGCGTTGTAGCTGTCTGAAATTAACGGAGAAGGGGTTGGCGAGTTTTTTTGCGGGCATTTGAGTTTAATTTGGGGGTTAAACTCAAAAATACTAAATAATTAGGAATAATGGAAATTATTTGCTAATAGTTTAGTAAATAAATTAAAATGTAAAATATAATAAATATGTCGCTTGGCGCATTAAAGATGAATCAGATTGCTGCTGAACTTATGTTATTTGTTTCATAAAGACTCCTGGTATCGGCGCGATCCCGCAAATATAACTCAAACACAAGATCTCAATGTGCGGGATAATCTGCCCCCGGTTTGTCATCCACGAATTTTCCTTCGTAAATGACTTTTCCCGAGCTGTCGAAGCAGCGGCCATAGCCATTCTTCTTGTTGCTTTTCCAGTCGCCCTTATATATCTTACAGTTGTCGCAGTTCTCAACAAATCCTATGTTCGCGGTATACACACCATAGCCATCCCTCCCATCGTTTACAAAGCTACCCTCATATTTGTCACCGTTGATCCAGTAGAATGTCCCCTTACCACTTCTTTTACCCAGCTCTATCCCGCCCTCGTATCTGTTTCCCCCTGCGTAGTAGTAAACACATTGGCCAGTCATCTGGTTATTCACAAAGTCGCCGGTGTATTTCGAGCCTCCTACGAAACTATAAGTGCCTCTACCCGTACGATAGTCCGATACCCAGTTACCTTCATACTTATCGCCCCCTGCCCACAAAAAGACACCCCAGCCTTCCCTTTTATCACCCTCCCAATTGCCCGAATAGCCATTGCCATTTGGATAATAGATAAGGCCCTGTCCATTTCTTTTGCCGTTGCTCCAGTTTCCGACATACTTTGTGCTATCTGAGTATACCATCGTTCCCTGGCCGTTTCTGACATTACCTAAGAAGGAGCCTTCATACCTGCCTCCATCGGCGTAGTAATAAACACCCCGCCCGGAGAACTCACTTGCATAAAAATGGCCTATATATCGGTCGCCGTTGAACTTGGTGTACTGGCCAAAGGTATACGTCCCCTGCCCTGATTCCTTATCGTTCAGGAACTCCCCCTCGAATTTGCTGCCGCTTGGCCACGACATTGACCCCTTACCGTTCTTATTATCCTTGACCCACTCAACTTCGGCTACAGCGCCGTTCGAATAATAAAACGTGCCCTGTCCATCTCTTTTCCCATTCTTGATATATCCCTTATAGCTATTGCCACTGTCGTATTTTATCTCCTTATAACCGTCAGAAATGCCATACCCGCCATTTTTTCTCAGAAGGAACTCCGCCGCCCTAGGGTGATTCTCGTCTATTGCGCAACTGAGCGGGGTCGCAAAGTTGTAAGCATTCATTGATATCCCATTCACTGGTAATCCGTTTTGCAGACAGTACAGGATAAGGTCAGTGTCTCCCTGGTAGGCAGCCTCATGAAGCAGCGACCATCCATGTATTTCGGTAGCTTTCACGTCCGCTCCCTTACTCAGGTAGTACTTCAGTTTTTTAATGTTCACGGGCGACTGTTTTCCGAGCTCGGCTTTGTAGAATTGCGTCGCAGAGTCTTTGCTTAGGGTATCGTTTTTGTAATCAGGCTCCACATCTGCGATAGTTTGCTTTTTTTCGGCCACATGTTTTGGCGGCGATATTTTGATCACCATCTGCGAGGTGGTCTTTATGTTGATGACTTTTTTCAAAACTACATCATCAGAAAACGTTGCCATGAGCAAATGCTCTCCAAAATCTGCCTTCAGCTTCCTTACGTCCGACCCGGAAAAATGGCCCAGGTCTTCGCCATCAAAAACAAGCACACAATCCGTGTCTGGCGATAGCAACAAGGCTCCTTGCTGCACCGTTTGCGCAAGACAAGGTATTTGCCGTCCCACCAGGAGTAAAATAAAAAAAGACAATACCTTAACGATTTTGCGTAAGTGATTCATATGTGCTTAGATTGTGGGATCATTACCTTACGCGACAAATATAATGTAATTGGCTGTTGAGGATATTTCCGTGACGGGAATAGCCTAAAAAATGTGCTAAAACGATGGTTGGTGCGTAGAGGATTACCGGCTATGGCAGCAGGGAATTTCATATTTTGATCTCGAGGCCGTTTTTTTTTCGTCCAATAAAATCCCGGAGCCGTTATAATCTTTTGCTGGATAAGTATGTATGTCCAGGTCCGGAAAGCGGATATTTACTATGGCTATCTGGTCAAGATTTTGCAGGATGTTATCTGTAAAATTTCCGGAAAAAAGTGCAAGGTCAATATCTGAATATTCCCCGTTGCTCTCCATGTTCCGCAGGGCATCGAGTGCTACAAATAGAAGCCGTTTTGCAAACGGAATTCACTTGATGTCGCTAAAACGAAGCTGCATGTCACCAGTCGCTTTCCGAAATATTAATTAGCAAGTCACTGATTATTAGTAATTAAAGACGTTTATCTACAGCCTTTTTTAAAAAATTATTGCCCAGTGAAAAACCCCACAGCAAAAAATGCCCCGGTATAAACCCCACAGCAAAAAAACTAATTCAAACAGAACGTTCAAGCATCCAAATTGCCCAGATATTCCGCTAATCTTCATATTAAATCCTACAGGTAGTAGAAGCTAAAATTTAGCCCGTGAATGGCTTTCGGGCATAGTGTGGCAATATGAATTTTCGCGCCGGGAATAGGCATTTAAATGCGTTAAAAAGATGGTGTGCCACAGCCGGATAATAACAACAGCGATAATATCCGCTCTATATTTTCTGTGCTTTTAAACTAAGGTCCATGCTCACAGCATGATGTATGATAGCGCCGCATGATACGTAATCAACACCGGTACGGGCATATGAAATAATGTTATCGAGATTGATGCCGCCCGATGCCTCGGTCTCGTACTTACCGCCAATCAGCTCTATTGCTTCTTCCAATAGTTCCGGCGAGTAGTTATCGAGCATGATGCGGTGCACATTGCCCACAGCAAGCACACGGCGCACATCATCGAGGTTACGGGTCTCAATCTCTATTTTCAGGCTGAGGTTGTTGGCTGCAAGGTACTCGTTGGTTTTCTGTATGGCCCGCTCTATGCCGCCACAAAAATCAATATGGTTGTCCTTCAGCATGATCATATCATACAGGCCCATGCGAAGGTTGTAACCGCCGCCAATGCGCACTGCCTGTTTTTCGTATTCGCGGAACAGCGGCGTGGTTTTGCGGGTATCTAGTATTTTGGTTTTGTAGCCTTTTATTTTATCGGCATACTTATTGGTAAGCGTTGCGATGCCGCTCATGCGCTGCATGCAGTTGAGCGCCAGTCTTTCTGCTTTTAATATGGTATGCACGCCGGCTTCAACGGTAAACGCGGTTTCGCCATTATTTACGGCATCGCCATCTTTTTTATAGAGGGTGAATGTTGCGTTATCTTCCAGGTGATGGAAAATATCCTGCGCCACCTGCACGCCCGCCAGTATGCATTCTTCCTTTATTTTAAGTACCGCCTTACCCCTCGCATCGCCCGGTATGGATGCCAGTGTAGAATAATCGCCGCTACCCACGTCTTCCTGCAGTGCTGCGGCAATGAATTCCTGTGTTGTCAAACGCTCTGTATTTTCGCACGCAATATTAGGTAAATACTACCAGCTTTAACGATAATAATTAACCCTGGTTGCCAGTTAAAGAAAATAGGGATGAGGAAAGCATTAAAATATTTTTCTATAGCTTGCCGGCAATGAAAACAGGCAACATCAAGGATTATTGGCTGAATTTCGATTATTGGCGCGGCCGCCATTAAATCTTGCTCTGCCTTTTCAAGCTACTTGAACTTAACACATTAATATTTTCCTTCTTCTTCTAAATTTTCCGTATCAGAAGAAGCAGTTTCAAATCTTTAGTTTCTTTTTTTAGTTTCTTTAATTAGTTACTTAGTATTAGTTTCTCTTGTAGGCTGTTTTCAGCATATAGTTTGCTGATTTCAGCATACAGTTTGCAGGTTTCTGCATGCAGTTTGTTGTTTTCAGCAAACTGTATCGGGCTATGAGCAACACTTAATGCTACAAATGCGGGATTAAATCGTCCGTAATGCAGCAGCAAAGGAGTTATGACAGCAATAACCCTGGTTATGGCGACATTAATCCGGATTTTAGTACCATTAACCGGGGTTTTGGCGCAATTAATCCCCATTAAGCGGGATTAATTCAGAATTAACTTAGAGTACAGATTAGCCCGCGGATATCTGAAATCTCCCCTTATGGACTGACAAAATTATTTTACATCATGTATTCCGGCACTTAATATTTTTTGTCGAACTTTTATATTATTTGTTTTATGAAGATTCAGCGCATCGTAAAGTCTGGCATTAAAATTGTTGTATTTTGTTCACACTCGAAAACCTATGGTATGCCCCGTTGTCAAATTTGTTGCTTTATTGGTTGTCTTTTACTGTATTGCCCTGGTTAGCTGTAAAAAAGACAATGCAAGTAAGTCAACTACTACAACAACTATTACTGCCGGTACCTTCTCTATCAAATGCTGGAACAAAACCGCCGGGCAGATCACCAATTTCTTGAGCAATAACGGCAGATTTAAAGAGGAATGGGAGTTTGGAGATGGGGATACGCTCTCCATTCCGCTCGGCTCGGGAGCAGGCAATGTAGGGCCAATAGATCATATTTATAAGGCCCCCGGCATTTATACCATCACACTGATCGTAAATGGTGATAATGCCCATAAAACAACGCAGGTTGACACGATCGCACCTAATTATTTTTTTTCTTACACTGGTGTGCCAGTGACCGGGGATACCATTTATTTCCATTTTAGCGCTTATCTCCCCATAGGTGTCAATTATCTATGGACTTTTGGCGATGGCACATCTTCTACTGATTCTATTCCATATCACATCTACAGCGGCGCGGGAAATTTTGACGTAAAACTGACGATAAACGGCAATCCCGATAGTCCTGATATATATCAAGTGATCCCCATCTATAAAGACCCTGTTTTTACGCACCAACTGACGGGCAAGAGATTATGGCATGGCACAGCTCATAATTATGACACATATGACTCAGCCAGTTATAATGTTTATTCAACGATGCCCGATACTTCATTTGCATTAACTTATATTAATGAGGTTGTCATTTCTTATGCCGATGCTAATTTCACCTTCAACCCTTCTTTGTCTTTCACCGATGTAATTGTTTTTACCGCTGCCCCCGAAACATTCTTCTACTCCTCGACTAGCTATATTTATTATAATCATACCAAAGATAGTGCGTCAATTTACCTCTATGGCACCGAACAGCCTGGTCCCGGGCAGGAGCCTGTAACAACCGAAATATTTTGGAAATCACCATAGAAAATCCAAATCCTAACTGGTAGAAGGATGGAGCAACAGGAGCTTGCTCAAGTGGCAAAACCAGGGATCCCGATGTTCGGCACCGCACCGGGCGCCGCCAACATAAATTCGCTTTTTTAGCCCTGGCCAAATTGGGAGCTCCGGAAACATTTGGGAAACGGAATTGACTTTACACAAATTTATAAAGTCACAGGTTATAAGTGCTCTTTGCTGAATATTTAAAGCTAAATTGCTGATTTAAAATCAATTATCAATAATTACCTACAGCAAATATTTAAGAATGCTTGTCGCTAAAAGTCGTTACAGAACTTTGTAGAAAATGCCATGCTTTCGACATGCAATTTGCGCTTATCAACTAATTTTTTTTTATGATATTGTGCTGAATATCAGCCATATATCTGGTTCTATTTACTAATGTAGTGCAATTATTTTATAGCCAGGTGGGGCGAGATTTCCAGCACATTCTGGTCTCTATATAATTCATATACTACTTTGCCTTTTTTCTCCACGGACTGATTACATAATGAACCCCTATTGTTACCGGGGCGAAAACCCCATAACTGTTTGTAGTACCGGAGACAGAATTATCAGATATTTTCGTATGGAAATAGAAGAAACCAACCTGAACATTGGCAGCCAGCCCTTTAATGATCCTCCTGCTATAGCCGGCATGGACGCCATATTCATTACCACTGCTATAAGTCAGCCCGGGAAGTAGATCCATTAAGTACATCTTACCAACGTCAATACCACCGTAAAATTCATTCTTATTAAGATCAATGTAGTATTCAATAAAACCATAAGGTACACTCATTTTTGTTTGCGAAGTCACACCAAAAATACTGGTCGAAGTAAATTTTGCATATTTATATCCCACGCCTGCTTTTAAATGATGGAATAATTTTACTGCAACCGTTGCGTCAAATGTATTACCATAGTTCGCACCAAATTCAAATTGTTGTCCTTGTGCCAGGATTGGTACTAAGCTTAAAAATAAAATCAGTTTTTTCATATCGCTATGGGATTGGAGTTGTCGGTAAAACTAATAAAACCACAGCAACAAAGTCCGTTTGCCATTTTCAAAACAGGCAAAATTATTTTGCATCATGTATTCCTGCATAGTCACATCGGTAGTCCAACGCTTGCAAACTACAAACTTTGCCACGGTATTATTAAGATGTTTGCTCTGAGTGCTATGTTCACCCAAGGGTACGAATAATAATAAAATATCATTAATAAAAAATAAAACATGTTATTAATTGAAAAATTAGTACCTTGTGTCTGCTTAATTTACATATATATAATTGTCGCAAGTATATGAGATCGAATATTGGCAGGGAAGATTCGATTGCGGACATGGTAACCAGCCACGTTTCCACAATGGTGGCCTATTGGGATAAAGATTTGGTTTGCCGTTTTGCCAATGATGCCTATTCATATTGGTTTGGTAGAACCCGCGAAGAGATGATCGACAAAATCACCCTGGAAGAACTTCTCGGCCCTATTCTGTTCGAAAAGAACCTTCCTTATATCTCAGGTGCCTTAAGAGGGGAGCCTCAAACGTTTGAACGGGAAATACCTCTTTCTGCCAGTGACAAAATAGGCTATACGCTCGCCAATTATTTCCCAAACATCGTTTCCGGTGAAGTAAGAGGCTTTTTTGTCCACGTCGCGGATATTTCTCCAATAAAGCTGTTGGAGAAAGAACTCCGGGATTCAAACGAAATGATCAGGACTCAGAACAAGCGCTTATTGAGTTTCGCGAATATTGTGACCCATAATCTGAAGTCCTATGCAAACAACCTTGGAGCAATACTCGAGTTATTTGCCAAAGCGGGTACTGAAAAAGAGAAGGTGGAGATGTTTGATTTCCTGAAGGATATTTCGAACGGGTTTAGCGCCACCATCAGCAATTTGGAAGACATAGTAAGGACTCAAAACAGAAGTGCCTTAAGCTTTGAAACAGTTAACTTGCATGACTATATCAGGAGGGCAATTGATTCACTCCGCATAGAGATAAAGTCTGCTAACGCAGTGATTAATAACAATGTAAGCCCGGAAATTACAATTGTCGCAAATGCTGCTTACGTGGACAGTATTATACTTAATTTCCTTACCAATGCCATCAAATACCGGCACCCGGATCGCCCTCCCGTCGTCAACGTCGGGGCACATTTCAAGGACCTGGAAATAATATTGACAATTGCTGACAACGGCCGGGGAATTGATTTGGCAAAAAACAAAAATGACCTCTTTGGCTTGTACAAGACGTTTCATAATCATCCTGATGCCGAGGGCATAGGTTTATTCCTGGTAAGATCGCAGGTAGAAGCGTTAGGCGGCCATATAGAAGTAGAGAGCGAAGTAGGCAAAGGCACTACGTTTAAAGTATATTTTAAGGCATAAGCCAGGTTTCTGTTTCTGCAGGGCTTGCGCCTATGTTCGTGTTTGCTTGTGGTACTACGGAAACTGACCCGCTTTGAGCCCCTCGCAATTTTGTAAAATCTCCTCTCTTTGGAGAAACAAATTATTTCGCACCACTTCGGGCATAAAAACAAAATCAAAGATCTAATTCCGCAATCACTACTTTCGTGGCTTAAAATAGATCAGGATGAAAAAATACTTCTTAGTAGCGTTTTTAGCGATAGGCATTGCCGGCACAACAGTAGCAATTGCCCAGGAGTCGAGGACAGAAAAAAAGGAACAAAAAGCCGATAAAAAAGATACCAAAATGCAGAAAGACGAGAAACTCGGCAAAACACATAAAGCAGAAAAGAAGAATAAAAAAAGCGATAAAAAAGAGGATAAAAAAATAAAGAAGGCGGAAAAAGCGAAATAGGGAAACGCCCCGTTTGCCGCAAATGTCGGGCGTGAATCCGCAGGCTTTGCGTGGCTGCGATCAGTGTGGTTAGGGTGTCCTGATGGGCGGTTTGCTATCCTATCACGAATTCCCGTTTAAAGAGTTGAGGATATTTTATCACCAATCCTGCCTCGTCAACTGATATTGTTGCCTCAAAATCGTTCGGTATGTTTTCATACTTATAGTCAGTTTTTGAGAGCCTGGTATATTTCTGATGAACAGCTTTTATTTCCTGTCCCAGTATATCGACATAGAAAACCTTAATTATTTTTTCTTTTTTTTCGGGGAGTCTTAATCTGTTTATCGGTAAGGTATTGGTAAATGGAGTCAATGAAATATCTACGTCAAAACATCCTGAAAATTCTTCAGCAATTTGTCCGCCGTCTGTCACCCAATTACCCCTTCCGTCATTTTGATAACTTATGACTTGTGTTTTATTGTTTAGTTGTGCGTTTATATAAAATGAAATCGTCTCCCAGTGTTCATTTGTTTTTATTAAATAATCAATCTTATAAATGATGTTGTTATACATTCCGATGATTGTGGATTTTATATCTGATCCCTTATCAGAAATAGTCAAAACACAGTTTTCCAAAGAATTATATTCTATTCCACTCCAAAGTATATTTTTTATCATAGTTTGAAAATTTTTAAAATAATCATGCCTCGAAAACTCGGGCAGATCAACGGTTGGATTTTCGAATTATCCCCTTTTGGACTAACAAAATTATTTTGTACATGTATTCCCGCACTGTTCCGGTTTTTCTGTTTTACTAAGAATACGCTCATCGGGGCGAAATAGGCATGCTCGTATTTTCTAAAATCTCCCCTTTTGGACTGACAAAATTATTTTGTATCATATGTTTCCACCTTGCTGGAAAAGAAGACAAGGCCCGCACCTGTCAGTCATGAATTACTGATCCTGTTACTTAATTATCTGGACCCCGGCTACGGCGATTACCTTCCAATTGTTCCCTATTAACTTCCAAACCCTCAGGTAGCGGCATTGTGATGCTACTGGCTGGTCAAAATATTTTCCTTTTAGTTCCAGGTCAAGCGAAACTATCGCTGTATCGTCCACGAAATTAATCACATAGTCATCAGCTAAAAGCGAAGACATGACCATGTCACCCGCACGATAATTTTCTATGACCATAGATTTTGTTACTGTTTTTCCATTGGGCAAAATAAAGAGACAATTGTCGTGTAATAAATCCTCTAGAATTTCAAGGTTTTTACTTTTAAAAGCTTCC
>Ga0206890_1016_pt1 | contig 54188 bp, 44 predicted proteins | sample Alteio_BWOrgHeat_58_FD_152960 | JGI IMG/M metagenome (GOLD analysis project Ga0206890, IMG submission 152960) | Enriched cells from forest soil in Barre Woods Harvard Forest LTER site, Petersham, Massachusetts, United States - Alteio_BWOrgHeat_Nextera6 ... | reverse complement strand
ATTCGGTAATACCGGACAAAGTAGTGGCAGATATATTGTAAGAATGATACTTATAAGGGAACAAATATTTTAATGTCGGAGTTGCATTATACACACCTATCCATTGAGCCAATCGCTGGTCGCCGGGTTCAAAACTACCCAACAGTTGAGGGCTAATTGTGGCTGAATTGTTAGTATTTGTGGCAGGAGCGCTGGGTAAATAAAAATCCTGGCCATCCATAGTACTATTAGTCGCTGGTATGGGTGTCTGCAACTGCCAGATTGCTTCATTACTATTCTTTAAGAACACGCTGTTTGTCGTGCCGCTCAGGTTAGGGCAAAGACTGTAAAGACTCGATTGGTTGATCACCAAGGTGGCCTGGTTCTCTGCTAAACTATATTGTTTGGTATACAAATAGGTTCTTGCTAACAAGGCTTCAGCGGCTGCTTTATTAGGCCTTACCCGTTCCATAGTCGCAACCGTATCCGTGGCATCTACGTAACTGGCGTTAAGAAGTAATTGCGCGCTTTGCAGATCGGCGATGATCTGCTGATAGACGGTTGCTTGTGGTGAGCGTGTGATGGAGCCATTGACCCTGTAGTCCGTGGTAGTTACTAAAGGCACATCTCCGTAAAGATTAATCAGGTAAAAATGCCAGAATGCTCTAATGAATTTAGATTCTCCCGTCAATTGTGTGGCCACAGAGGGGCTAATAGCTGCATTATTTTGTACCCCTTCAATGATCGCATTGGCTTGATAGATATAACTGTAGGCTCTCGAGCTGGTCCATGGGCCGGGACCGTTGAGGGCCGTCATATTATTGGTATAATATTGCACTTGTGTTACCGCGGTCGAATAATTGGTCAATTCGTCGCTTAACAAGCCCCCGGCTTGGGCCATACTATAAGACTCAAACCGGCTGAACATACTGTTGTAAATGGCGACCTGGGCAGCAGTGACGGCCCCGTTACTGCTGAATACACTGGTACTGGCCAGTTGAGTAACAGGGGGGGCGATCTCAACAAATTTTTTGCAACTGAAGCAAAAGATGCCAAGCAAAAATCCTAAAGCCAAAAAGCTAAAGAACCTTTTTTTATGGCGCGATATGTTTTTATGATTAGTTTTCATTTTCTTATTGGATTTATTAGTTGGTGCATACGGTTAAAATGATGTAGAAAGGCCCATAGTGATCATACGCAAGGGTGGTAACCCGAGCCCTCCCGTGTTTTCAGGATCAAGTCCGATGTATTTGGTAATTGTCAACAAATTTTGCCCTTGCAAATAAATACGGGCATTTTGCAGGTGTAATTTCTCCTTCCAGGTATTTGGTAATTGATAAGACAATGAAACGGTTTTAACCCGCAAGAAAGACGTGTTGGCTATATTGCCATCGCTTGAAACAAAATTACTATAGGCTGTAGAAGCCTGCCCCGAATTTGTACCAAACCGTTGCACATTTATAATATTGCCTGGTGCCTGCCAGTTATTTAGTATAGCTATTGGTTGATTAGTATTTAAAAAACCTGGAAGCGAGAAAGCAGATTGATAATTATTGGTCAATTGATTTACATATTGAATAAAAATATCCAGCGTAAATCCTTTATAAGAAAAACTGTTTTGCATTCCACCGTAGAAATGTTGCGTTATGGGTGGGGTGATTACTTTGTCTTGAGGTGAAGACGGTTGACCATTAGTATTTTGTGTGGCGAAACTATAAAGCCCGGTTTGAGGATTCACCCCGGTATTGTGGTACACCTCCTTGATGAACAGGGATTGCCCCACAACGTAGCTATTCCTATATGCAGAGAAATTGGCCAGATTCGGGAAAGATACCAACTTGTTACTCGGGAAGGTTCCGTTAATGGAAGTTGTCCAGGTAAAATCCCTGGTCTTAATGTTAACTGTATTTAACAATAGCTCGATACCGGTATTTTGAACGACCGCTGGCAGATTATATTGAATGGTTCCAAACCCGGTCACCGTAGGCTCGGAAAGCCCTACCAATTGGTTTCCGGTTCTGTCCCGGTAATAGCTGGCAGACAGGTTTATCTTGTCCTTTAGAAAGCCCAACTCTACACCTCCCTCTAATTTTTTTACTACTTCCCAGGCAAAGTCGGGATTAGCTAAACGGGCAGGAGCTAAACCGGTGATCCCCTGATAGGTGGTTGAAGCAGGAACTGAATACGTACTTAAAAATTGATAATCGGCGATCTGGTCATTGCCGGAAGTGCCATAACTGGCACGAAGTTTACCAAAACTAATCCATGATAACGCGTCCTGGATGGATTTTTCCTTTGAAAATATCCATCCGGCTCCGACTGCACCAAAGTTACCAAATTGTTTTCCGGGCCCAAAGCGGCTACTGCCGTCCCTGCGCGCGGTCAGGTTAAGGAGGTACTTATCCTGCAAATTGTAACCGATACGTCCATAAAGGGCATTATACTTATATTGAACATAATTTGAACCCAGCAGGAAAATTGCAGATGCGGACTGAGGGTTGGCTATTAATGCATCGCTTGTAAACCCATTGGCATCTTGTGTCAAGGAAGTGGTCTTGTTTTGCTGGAATGTAGAGCCTATAAGAACGTCTAATTTTCCGCGACCCAAATTTCGATGATAATTAATCTGGGGTTCGATACTCCAGGTGGAAAAATCGTTCGTCGCAAAGGTGTTGTCCCTGGTAGTCGTATTGGCATTGTTTGGAGGTCCAACTGAAGTAGCCGGAGTTAGCACGGTTTGATTCATCTGGTCATGGTTATAACCAAAGGCGCTTTTCAATTCCAGGCCGGGCAATAATTGATAGTGCAAATTTAGGTTGGTAATCAGGTTATTTGTCACGGAGGTTGCTGATTTTAGAGCTAGCCCTTCGACATTTTGATTAAAAGTGCTTGTTCCATTATAGACCTGCCAGTTAACATTACCGTTTTGATCGTAAAGAGCTGGAGCGTCAGGAGCCAAAGTGATCGACCTGGTATAATCAGTCAATGGGATGACACTATTGTCATTTACATAATTGATTGTCAATTGAACCCCGAAACGTTGGTCTTGTGACTTATGCGTCAGGTTGATATGTGCGGAGGCTTTCTGGTCAGAAAAATTTCCGGGGAAAACTGTGCCTTGATTAGTATAACCACCCCCTACCAGGAATTGTGTATTGGCATTCCCCCCGGATACAGAAGCTTGCGCGTTAGTAAAATTGGCGGTGCCCCCAATCAGTACTTTTTGCCAGTTGGTGTAACGGCTTTGGTCCCAGACTCCGTCAATATCATAATTATTATCCGTTGGAGTTGATTTTATATTCGGAACAACCAGGCCGTCATTTTTAAAAGCTTGTTCGCGCATGGCCAAATATTGTTGGGTATTGAGCAGGTCCATAAAATGCCCGACCTGGCCGATACCTTGCTGGATATCAAAATTTACTTTGGTATCGCCGGCTTTGCCTTTCTTTGTAGTAATCAGGATCACACCGTTTGCACCCCGAGAGCCATATATCGCCGTGGCGTCGGCATCCTTTAATACTTCAATGTTTTCGATATCGCCTGGGTTTAATGCATTAAATGGACTCAGGCCGCTGCCGGTACTATAGTTATTAGAACTTGCACCTCCCACCGCGCCCATGCTGGTCACCGACGAAGACAATGATAATGCACTAAACGGCACACCATCGATTATATATAAAGGGTCATTACCGTTGGCTATGCTATTCTGACCCCGTATGCGGATTGTCGCGTAAGCACCTGGTATGCCAGATGTTTGTTGTATGTTCAAACCTGCTACACGGCCAATTAAGGCTTGTATGGGGTCAGTTACAGGTTGTTCACCAATCTCTTTGGCGGTTACGATACTCACATCACCAGTAGACAGTTCTTGCCGTTCTTTATAAGGGCCTTTATCAATAACTACCTCATGTAAATTCGTCGCAAATGCTTTTAGGATTATGATAGAACCATTGGGCAAATCACGGGCAGCGAGTTCCTGGGGTTCGTAACCAACAAAAGTAAAGGTAACAACGCTTGCAGGATCGGTCACAGTCAGGGTATAAGTGCCCTTATTGTCAGTCGCCGTGGCGTTGGCGGGTTTGTTCTTTTCTTTGACAGTAACACCCATCATTGGCTGACCCAGTTCATCGGTAACCTTGCCAGTGATGCTTACGGACGGGGCCACCGCTTCTTTTTTTTCGACGGGTTTTTCCTTCAATTTTAAGACAATTGTTTTATTGACAATCGCATAATCAAAGGGCTGATTGGCAAAACAGCTTTTCAAGACTTGTTCCAGTGGGGCGTTTTTCACCTGTACATCTACAGGCTGCGCTTGCTGCAACCAATCCTGGTTGTAAAAGAAAGAATAGCCGGTTTGATGTTTGATCTCATTGATCACTTTTTCAAGTGGAGCCTTGTGTTCCGACAGCGTAACCGTCTGCGCCAATGTAGCCGCGCTGACTTGCAGGCAGAAAGCCAATAGGATAAACGCAGTGAATTTCATACACAATAGCGTTTTACGGGTTAACAATAGTTTGCGGGGACTTTTCATCATGAAAGCAGCCCCCTTTTTGCAAAGAGCGTTTAATTGCATAGTTTTGCAATGATTTAGGGTTAAAGAATTAATTCAGTTCGTCAAATTGTCTGATTCGGCCTAAGTTATTTGCCGGTTCCGATTACCGTCGGTTCCGGCTTTTTTATGGCCATTACTTTCCATCCCTGGTTCAGTAATTTATTTTTATGTAATTATTTCGTCATAGGCCGTCCTTATTGATAAACAATGATTTTTTTACCATCAACGGAGAATTGAACACCGCTCAAGGCTAATATTTTTAATACATCTGATAATTTAGAAGTGCGCGGTATATCGCCACCAAAATGATACACTTTGCCTGTACCCTGATAAACGGCCTCTAAGTCGTACCAGCGACTCAACTGTTTCATTATAATAGGCAACGTGGTATTTTTGGTAAACATGAACAGATCGTTTTTCCAGGCCACGACCTCCTCGGTATTGACATTGCTCAATATGCTGACCTGGCCATTACCATTTTGTATGGCCTGCTGGCCCGGTCTTAAGAGCGTTCCCGCCACCTTAATACTCCCTTCAAGCAACGTTGCTTTAACCCCAGGTTCATCATCAAAAGCACTGACATTAAAGTGCGTCCCGATATCTTCAATGGTTTGGCCTTTAGCCGTCACAAAAAATGGCTGAGCCGGATTATGTACCACTTCAAAATAAACCTGGCCGCTTACTTCAACTTTCCGATCTTTTCCGGTGAATGCAATAGGATAATGAATAGAAGAACCTGCGTCTAAAACCGCCAACGTACCGTCGGCTAAAACAAGTGCGTGTTTACCACCACCACGTGGTATGGTATACGTGTTGTATTCGATTGCCGCCTCCGCCCGTGCAGGGGCATAAACGATATTGCCGTTTGCTGTTTTGGAAATATTTGTAGCACCTTGTTGCGCTATTGTCCCATTTTTTGCTTCGTTGACTACGATCTTTTGACCATTGGCCAAAGTCAGGATCGCTTTATTGCCGGGCAAGGCATCGTTTTTAAAAGTGCCTGGTTTCAAAACTGCCACTTGCTGTACAGGCCTATGATGCAAAACAAAATAACCGCCAATCGAACAAGCGATTAAAATCGAAGCAGCCGCCGCGATACGCGGCCATAACCTTTTCACCTTGGTTGGTCGGCTGATACGATTGAATAACTCGCTTTCCATTCGTTTCTCCAAACCGATTAGCTGATCTTTGTTTAAAAGGCCGGTATTTTCCGGTTCGTCTTTAAAAAGCAGGTAATAATGATCAAGCGCCTCTTGTTCTTCAGGCGTAGCTGTTCCGTTAAGGTATTTATCAACGAGTCTCTGAAATTCTTTCAGTTTTTGGTCGGGCATATGTTAACTGTTTTTTATACAGTGTCATATTTTAAAGGAACTCCCGAAAAAAGAAAAATATTTTTTTCTTATTTGTGGTGGTCTATGAAAAGCGGAAGCAGAACCAACATTTTCGCGATGTCGGTACGCAACGCGACCATCGTATTGCGTAAGGTATTTTGAACGGTTTTTTGCGGCACGCCCATTTGTTCACTGATTTCTTGCGTAGTTTGATCGTCGAGATATCGTCGGGTGAAAATTTCCCGTCTTTTATCGGGCTGTGTTTCGAGCCATTGGTCAATAAAAACGCGCAGTTCCTTTAAGAACAAGGCAGAGTCAGCCTCGGTATCAGAAAAAAATAGGTGTTCCAATGGTTCTTCAAAAAAAGGCAGGGCTTTATTACGGCGATATTGCCGATAGACCGCGTATTTAACGGCGGTAGTCAGATAGGCTTCCAGATTACCAATTTGACGTTCGGTTCTCTTTTCCCAGAGATCAGCTAAAATATCCTGTACCAGTTCTTCGCTTTGCTCAGGGTTATTCAAGCGGCGGCAACATTCGTTGTATAATGTCTTCCAGTATCTTTGGTAAATCATACGCAAGGCATGCTCATCGCCGTCCTTTAAAAGGATGACCAATTCACTATCGGAAAGGCTGTTAAGGGGAGCCATTGCGTTTCTATCTGATAAACGAATTTACAAATTCTTTTTATTGAAAGCGAATTACGGGTAGGCCTGCATTTTTATTCCCTTTTTTATATCAACTTTATTCTTTATATTATAATGTAAGGAAAACGTTTTTATGATGGATGCAAAAGTGCCAGTTGAACGGCAGATCGGCCAAACAGTACTTAACCTGACGGTAGAAGGGCATTTAATTGACTTCAAACGGGAGTTGGAAATCATCGTGGCCAACATCTATAAGCAGAACTGCGGCATAGTGTGTGAAAAATATCAGCGCTGGTCCTGGATAACGCAGACACCGCATAACAAAAACCGGAGTTTGATCCATATTGCGCTCATGGACAGGAAAACGCCGGTTGACATCATCTGGTCCATATTGCATGAGTTCGGGCATGTGCTGCAGGATGTAGCAGAACTGCCGCTTGCTAAAAAAGATCCGCTGCTGGAGCTTGCGCGTGAAAAAGATGCCTGGGATAAGGCGGAGACAGAGGTAAAGAAATATCCGAAATTAGCTTTGTTAGCGGAGCAATTTTATAGCTACCGTGACAAGCAATTAACTTCTTATAATAAGGGCTCATGATCATTGCCATAGACGAAACAGGAGACTTTGCACCGGATTCTCCGTATGATAGTTTTTTTGTGGCCGTATTTATCGATCAGGCCAACGGAAATTTAGAACTTAAACATAAGCAGTTTAAAGCCTGGCTCGATACGATCCCGAAAGAGAAATTTTCCGTTAAAGGTGAGGTCAAAGGCAGCGACCTGTCCGAAGCAGAGCTTTTATCCTTTGTTATGCAGGTTTACCAGGGTAAACCGCATCTCTCACACGCAGTAGTTTGTTTCAAACCCCTGCAAAATCCGTTCGAACTTATGGCGAAGTTCAAGGAAATCGAGGTCGCTAAGCTAGTGGAAAATATACGTTTGGCGACCGATGACGGCAAACATGAAATGGCTAAGCAATATGAGCAAATGAGCTACTGGTACCGTAACGCCAAAAAAATGCATTACCAGCATTACTTTAAGATCGTTCTGCTCAATAAACTGGTGAACCGTTCGATAAGGGAAGCGGTTGGTAAGTCCATTGTTGCTGAATTGCTTGAGGGTGATAAAGAAGCCTTCAATCTGACACACCTGCAAATTAAAATAGACCAGGATTTTATCCGGGGTGATGAGCCGGTTATCTATTGGAAAGAATTATTGCGCAACGAGTTTATCCGCCAGCAAGATAAGGAAGGCATCCCCGCATTAGATAGCTGGAAAGATGATCACCCTTTCTTGCAAAAATATGGTAACGGAAAACCTGGGCAACTGGATTTCAAAGATTTATTTCAGAATAACTGTGAGTTTCTCGACTCGCATGATAGTTTTGAAATTCAAATAGCGGATATTGTGGCGATCATATATAACCGTTACTTTAACCGGAAAAAATGTGTAGCTGCCTATGCCGCACTTTTTTACAATAGAAAAAAGATAGTAAAGCCGCTGTGTATTGTACTTAACTCTAATATAGAGGCTGAAAATAAAGATCGATCATAATGGCAACGGTCATCATTGAGAAATTAGGGGAGTTTTTTAGCACAGAATTGACTGGCGTAACCAGGTCGTGGATGGCCGCCGCGTTGGTTAATGATAAAGGATTTACAGAATTGCAGGATTCGCTCTCCAAAGGTGTTATTCAACAATACCTGATCGGTATTGATTTACCCACACCGGTGCCTTTATTAAAAAAAATTCAGCTGATGGTAACCCCCGGTCTTTTTGAAGCAAAGCTTTCTAAAAATGATAACGGCTCCTTTCATCCTAAAGTTTATTTATTTGAATTTACCGATGGTAGTTTAAAGGCCATTGCTGGGTCAGGCAACCTGACATCGGGCGGCTTAACCGATAACGTGGAAATGAATGTATTAGTAGATGATAAGGCGATATGTGACGGCATTAAAAACTGGTTCACCGCCTTATTTAATGATGCCTTCCCCTTAGACGATGAGAATATCCGGCGGTACGAAGAAAGGTGGTTAGCTTACCAGCCGGCGAGTGATGCATTGAAGAAAATGCAGCGGGTGACCTTACAAAAGCCAGTGATGGTTGCCGGGCCTTTAGATAACATTAACTTTTCGGATCGATATTTTAAAAAAGAACACCATTTGGCATTCAGCCGTGACCGTTGGTTCGACACGGATAAGCAGGCAGATGCCGGCCGTAAAGCGGTCGCGGATGTTTTCACAACCTTGCATCAGGATATTTATAAGCAATTCGGCGCTTATGAATTAAAGGGATTGTACCCAAACACCAATAATCACCTGGTATCCATGTTCTATCACGCGCCGGACCGGCAGAAACAAAAACTCGATGCCATGTGGTTAAGTTATGGCAAATCGGAGGAGGAGATTAAAAAATACCATAAAGAATACCGGCAGCCCTATCTTCCGGGACAGAACCAGGAAGATGATAAACAAAGTTTCATTAATCACGCCCGTTTACAGATCAGGATAGAATTTCAGGAAATAGGGATATGGATACTTTTTGCAAAAAATAATGGCGGCGGCCTGATAGACCGAAATATATTCATACAACGGATGCGCTCTGAACCGGCCTATCGTACAAAGTTTTACCTATTGCTAAAGGAATTGCCGGAACCATACTGGATAAGTGTTGCCAATGACAGCAAAAATATTTCCTGGTTTACTGATGAAGATACCTTGTATAATTTCTGCAAAAAGGACACAGATGAGTACTACTTCATCATAGGCCGGGACTATGCGATAACCGACCCTGAAATGTCTGCTGAAAATTTGCCGGGCGAAGTATTGAAAGTATTTAGCTTGCTTTACCCATTATACAGGCACATGCGCCATTACCTTTAGTTGACAATGATATAAGCAGTATAATGGCCTAATCCGGACTTGGTATAGTTGCCGGTGATCTTTAAACCAACCTCCCTGTCAAAATAGATCTCATCAAAGTTAGCAGAGAAACTTGCGGGGAATAGCAGGGGTACATCGCTCAGTATGGTTAGGCGGCCATAGTTGTTATACCCGTCACGGTCAATTTTAATATCGGCATCCAGCCAGGTGATCTTTCCCTTAACATCAAACTTAACGCTTGCATTAAATCGGGTAAGCCCAAAGTTATTCGTCAGGTTGTAATAATTTACGAAGTCGGATAATTGCGAAGAAGATTCAGATTGTTTGTCGCTCATCGTGTTTTTTACAAATAAAGTAAAAGCAAAGCTAAACTACCCCATCCATAATTTTTAGTCCGTTGCCTGCGGCCCGCGCCATCCGCTGTATCTGCTGCGCAGGATGCCGCTCCTGTCGCTAACGGTTGCGCTTAATTTTCACTGCGTTCAAAACAAGTGCTGCTTTTCGCGCAACAGCATCACCATTCAGGCTGATAGCCCTGAATGCCTCCGCACTTGCGAAACACTGGTAACGGCTTTTTAATGCTGAAGCCATTCCCAAAAGAAGGAGAAAAACAAAACAAAATTCGGCACTGCTGCCGGGCGATTGCTAAAAGGGTACAAAAAGACTACGGCATAAACGGCTGCCTCCCCAAAGGGTCCCCTCCAATTATTCCGTTTCCTTTTTGCGGGTGACGTGCCTGGAAAATTCTGCTTTCTTTTTCTCCTTTTTCTTTTGGAAAAAGCTTTTACGGGAAAGGGGCGAAAGAGAGAAATAAACAACAAAATTTTAAACTTTTTAATGCTTAAAAAAATGAAAACAGCAGAAAAAAATGCAAAGAAAGTGCAAGGCACAAACGCAAACAACACCAGCGCACCAAGAACCGAGAACCGCCCAAACATCACAGGAAAGGAAGCCAAAGCCGATGAAACCGCAAAAGATGAAAAACCCGCCGAGGCTCCGAAAGTTGAGGCAGCCCCAACCGCCGAAGCCAAGGCCGGTGATAGCCCTGCAATGGATAACCAACCCGCAAACCCTGCACCCCAACAGCAAGAGCAGCCAGTAGCCGAAGAAGCCCCCAAAGCTGAAATTCGCTATATCAAACCGCCCCGCAACGTGGAAACAACTATAAAAGCAGTGGAAGCCCTGCACCGTTTGAGCATTCAGCGGGTAAACCTGATAACCCGTAAAAAACAACTGGAAAGTTTTGAAGTGGCTTTAACACAGGAAGCGGACGAATTGAACGACAATCCGTTTCAGGGTTGCAAGCTGATTATCAAGGATGATAAGAACAGGGAGTTTAGCACCACCACACCGGGCTTGATCCGTTTGGTGACCCAGTTTATTTATGATGCCTGCGATAACAAGTTAGCCGAAATAGAGGCAAGTATTGTGTTCCCTGCAAATTAACGATTAATGCCTCCCGATAGGTCGGGAGGCATTTTTTAAGGTTTCATCAAAAATAGGAATTAAGATGTACGAGCAATTTATAGAGTTGACCGACCAAATATTTTGGGAGGGCTACGCAGAACAACTGGCAGAGGAAAACCCCGCCAAATTCACTTTCGAGTTTAACGAATTTCTAAATACTTACCAAAATGATGACCGACAAAATATTCTTACTGGTGAAAGTCACCATTAAGACCAAGCATAAAAATATACACGATGCAATACAGGAATTGCAGGACGCTACAACGTTACAGTTAACCAGTACCAAAAATATAGAAGTGTTGAAATCGGAAATAATGAAAATGAACACTAAAACTTCAAAAAACTAATATCATGGCACATCAAATAAATTTCAACGAAAAAACAGGCAAACACAGCTTTATGAGCGTAAAGAAAAAAGCCTGGCACAACTTAGGGCAAATTATTGACCGTTACCCGACCAGTAGCGAAGCGATACAATTCGCAGGGCTGGACTACATCGTAGAAAAACGACCGCTGTTTACCTACGACACCGATAATTATCTCGGCAGTGCTGAGATAATTATTCCTGAAATTGAAGTGCCCAACTACTTTGCAACGATTAGGTCAGATACGGAGCAGGTGTTAGGCGTGGTAGGTAATGATTATGAGGTCGTACAAAACCGTGATGCTTTCAGTTTCTTTGACGCTATTGTTGGCGGTGGGGATGGTATTTTATACGAAACCTGCGGGGCATTAGGCAATGGTGAACGCATATTTATTACCGCTAAACTGCCGGGCTATATTAAAGTAGGTAGCGACGACCTGATAGAGAAATACCTCTTTTTAACCACTTCGCACGATGGCTACGGCAGTATTACCGCGGCGTTTACGCCGACCCGAATTGTTTGCAATAACACGCTACACGCAGCTTTAGGCAATATGACCAACTGTGTGAAGATACGGCACACCCAAAGCGCACAGGAACGCTTAAAACAAGCCCACAAGGTGATGGGTATATCCAATATCATGAGCGAACAGTTAAACAGCATCTTCAACCGTTGGGCGCATATCCGCATCACCGATAAGGAAGTGTTAAAGCTGGTGCAACAGGCAATGGCTCCGAGTAAGGAAGTATTGCAAAACGTACTGGATGAAAACATAGACGAATATTCGAGCCAGTTCCTCAATACGGTTGAGAAAGTTTGCGAATACGCCTTTAGCCACCCCTCACAGCAGACCGACGCCACGCGGGGTACATTGTTCGGTGCTTACAATGCCATAAGCGGGTATATGCAAAACGTGAAGCAATACAAGACCGAGGAAGCAAAACTAAAATCCATACTATTCGGCAACGGCTTTACAAAAACGCAATCCGCCTTTCAGCTTTGCAAAGAGTTTGAAAAAACAGGCGAAACGCAATTAGTCCTTAACTGACAAAAGGGGCGCAAGCCCCTTTGTATTAAATCTTATTAGTTATGAAAAATCTAATCCACCACACCAACCACCTGACCATTTACGCCATTATCCTGTTAACCATCGGTTTATCGCTTCGTTACATTATCGGTAAACGCAGGTTTAATAGGCGTGGGATTGCGGGGTTACAACATTACAAATCTTATGGTGTTGCGCTAATTACCACTATCGTAGAAAGTGTTGTAAATATCATAGCTGCATTATTGATTATAGGAGCGCTAATTTTATATCTGACAAAATAGGAATTAAGAATTTTAAAAATGCCCGGCGGCTCCGCATAGCGGAGCCCTTGCGCCCCCTGTTTACATTGTTGACCTTTTTCAGCGGTGTAAACAGGGGGCGTTTTTTTAAACCTAATGACTAAATTTGAATTAGTAAAATGTCAGATAATCATAGTAAAGCTGTAAGAAGCTATAATATGTCCCGAATCCGCAGCAAGGACACCAAACCTGAAATGGCTGTCAGGAAATACCTATTTGCTCACGGCTTTCGCTACCGGCTTCATAACAAAAAAATGCCGGGTAAACCTGATATCGTACTTTCGAAATATAAAACTGTAATTTTTGTTCACGGCTGTTTTTGGCATGCGCATGAGGGATGCCGCCGCTCGGTCATACCAAAATCAAATCAATCCTACTGGCTGCAAAAGATTGCGGGGAACGTACAGAGGGATGCTGACAATGAATTATTGCTCAAGGAGGGGGGCTGGGATATCATTATTATATGGGAATGTGAACTCAAAGGACGTTTTAAAGAAGATAATTTGACAGAGATCGTGAGGCAGCTTAAAAGCGGCCAGACATAAGAATTACGATATGTCCGCTGATTAATTGCGTATTATTGAATATATTTATTTCCTTTATAAACCTTATTATATTTTTTCATGATAAAAGCTGAAATCGTTGATCCTAACATAAAAAATTTTATAGGGTCCCTCCGCGACATAGGCTATTCTTTTGAGGTCGCCGTAGCCGACCTGATTGACAACAGCATTACCGCCAAAGCCAGTCAAATTAAGATTTATACTGTTGTCAAGCCTATACCTGTATTCTGCCTGCTGGATAACGGATTAGGAATGAATGAACAGGAACTGGTTGAAGCCATGCGTCTGGCATCAAAAAACCCCTCAGATATTAGGAACAAGGATGATCTTGGTCGTTTTGGTCTCGGTTTGAAAACGGCATCTTTTTCTCAAGGCAAGAGGCTGACCGTCATTTCAAAAAAATCAAATTCAGTCAGCTGCCGTCAATGGGATTTGGATTACATATCAAAGGAAAACAAGTGGCTGCTGATAACCCCAGAAGCATACGACGGCATACCCATGCTTGAAGAATTGCTGAGCCAAAAATCAGGAACGCTGGTGTGCTGGCAGAATCTGGACCGAGTAGATAAAAATTCTTTTTCGTTTACCATTGATCTGCTACGGAAACACCTGGCCCTGGTGTTTCATCGGTATTTAGAAGGTTTTGAGGGCATGAAAGCTTTAAAACTCTCCGTTAACGATAATCCAGTACTCCCTTTCAATCCTTTTAACACCAGTAATTCCTACACCCAGGAACTCTTTTTGGAAAAGATCAAACTGCACGGTTCCACAATTAAAATCCAGCCTTATATTCTGCCTCATCATTCCAAGCTGACACAGCAGGAATACAATCTGTATGCCACAGAAGATGGCTACATCAAGTCCCAGGGATTTTATCTTTACCGAAGAAACAGGATACTGATTTACGGGACATGGTGGGGACTTCATAAAGCACTTGACGCTCATAAACTGGTACGAATCAAAATAGATATTGAAAACGATACGGACAGCTATTGGGGTATTGATATCAAAAAATCAATAGCCAGGCCGGCAGAGGATATTAGAAATGACCTGAAGCGCATTATTGCTCAAGCCACCCAAAAGGGCGCCCGACCGTATACGGGCAGAGGTAAAAAAATTGAAGATAAATCGCTGATACAATTTTGGGATATCGTCCCGATTAATAATGATATTAGGTTTTCAATCAACCAGGATCATCCTCTTTTTAAAGAATTAAAATCAGTGCTTTCAGCAGAAGTGCTTGAAAAACTTCAATTTTATTTAAAAGGGATTGAAGCCTACTTGCCGCTGGATGCTATTCAATACAACCTGCAGGCAAATCCCCATTTATTGAAGCAGGAAACAGCTTTAACGGATCAGGATGTTATTGCCATGACTGAAAAACTAAAACAGGCGGGTTTCAGTGAGGATTATATTAACGAACTTCTCCGTACCGAGATTTACACAAACCGAAAACATCTTTATCATAATGGAAACGAATAGTTATCAGGCACTCAAAGACTTTATTGCGAATAAGCTAAAAAAAGTCGAAGGTGCACTTCCCCGAAATAAAATTATCGAGGAAATCGAAAATACGAGCGGCCTTATTTCCGCAATAAAACCGGACATGTTTGCCAAGCTGCTTTCATTAGACAGTTTTGAAGTGCCTGACGAAGAAGACTGGAACAGGCTCACGCGCGAATTGGAAACCCATTTTGATGTCAAAATGGAGCATGGGATTCTGATCCAGGGGGACGAGCAGCGCGAACGAGACACATCCTGGTGGACGCTTATCCATAAACAAAAATCCCGGAATTATTATTGGGGAAGGTTCCGTGATTATCTGGACAAATCCTTACCTCCCGAGGTTATCAAAACACTGGATATCGACACCGATATAGTGATGAATAACCTGGAAAACCCCGCGTTCTCTGCATTTTCAAGATATGGCATGGTCGTAGGCCATGTGCAGTCGGGAAAGACAGGTAATTATTCGGCTTTAGTTTGTAAAGCCGCTGACGCCGGCTACAAATTTATTGTCGTTATATCCGGCGATAAAAACAATTTGAGGAACCAAACCCAGGAAAGGCTCAATGAATCATTTATCGGACAGACGAAAGGTGTTCAGGTCGGTGCCGGTAAAGGAAACACCAGTAAAGAATTGCTGCCCTACAGCCTGACGACCATAGAACGTGATTTTAACAAACAAGATGCTGATAAATTGGCGCAGGGATTAAATTTTGATAACGTCAGCGTTCCCATTCTGCTGGTCATAAAAAAAAATACGAGCACCCTCAACAATGTGATTGACTGGCTCCAAAAACAATACGTTAACAAAGTATTTAACCACGCGATGCTGGTCATTGATGACGAGTCGGATTATGCTTCAATCAATACAAAAGAGAATGAGGATCCGACTGCCATCAATAAAAAGCTCCGAACGCTTCTCGGCCTTTTCCATAAGAGCGCTTATGTCGCTTATACCGCCACTCCTTACGCGAATATATTTATTGACCATCAGGTCGAAACAGCCGATCTCGGCAGGGACCTTTTTCCAAAGGACTTTATCTACGCGCTGGATGCACCGACAAATTATTTTGGCGCCAGGCGAATATTTATCGATACCGATAATGCTCACCTTGTGCCTATCAGCGACTGGATTAACGATCTTCCTGCGAATCATAAAAAGGATTTTAAGGTCAGCCGTCTTCCGCCGAGCCTGCTGGATGCCGTCCGGCTTTTCATAATAAATATAGGCGTTCGAAGTTTACGGGGGCAGCGTGATAAACATAACAGCATGCTGATTCATGCCACAAGGTTTACAGACGTGCACAAGGTGCTGGGAAAACTTGCTGAAGATTACCTTGAACTGATCAAAGATGAAGCAGCTTCTTACGGCAAACTCCCCGATAGTACCAGTCAAAGCGCCGTGTTAAATGAAATGATGGAAAGCTGTATGCGACATTATCCGAATATTGAATTTAGCTGGCAGGATATCAGCAATGCAATTACTGATTTAATAGAAACGGTAGTCGTGCGGGAGGTTCATCAGCGCACAGCGGTTCCTTTGGAATATCGCAAAAATTATGTTACCAACGCCATAGTCATCGGGGGTACGAGCCTGGCCCGGGGATTTACCCTGGAAGGATTGAGCATCAGCTATTTCCTGCGGAACACTGTATTTTACGACACGCTGATGCAGATGGGAAGATGGTTTGGTTACCGGACAGGCTATGAAGATATTTGCAGAATATTTATGCCCGCCGATAAAATTGCTGATTTTGAAGAAATTATCAGAGCTACGGAAGAACTTTTCCAGGACTTCAAAATCATGGCCGATAATAACATGACCCCAAGCGATTTCGGACTCGCAGTTCAGGAAAATCCCGACAGCATCCTTCAGGTAACGGCAAGAAATAAGCAAAAAAATGTTCGAGAATTCATTCATTCTATGCGTCTCGACGGTAAGCTGAAAGAAACCAGCTATCTGCGAAACAACTCCAGGGATATTCAGTCGAATATGGAAACCGTTAAAAAGCTGATCGACAAGCTACCGGAACCTTCAATGGTCGAAGGCAGTTACTTATGGCGCAATATTGACCGTAAGCTTATTAAGGGTTTTTTAACCGACTATAAAACTTATGACAATGACCGCCTTGGACTTACATCTCGGATGCCGATAGCGTTTATCGAAAAATTCGCAGACGAACGTGACACAGATTGGGATGTGGCGCTTCACAACGGGCTGGGCAGTCCGTTTACCTATAAGGGCCTGACCATCGGTAAAGAGCGAAGGTTATTTACATTAAAAGACGGCTATATAGAATTGCAGAACCGGCAGGTTTCATCCGGCTCAGCTGAATCTATCGCGCTGGAGAGCGCGGAAGATCGTAAAAAGCTGAGCAACAGCCGCGGCGAAACAAGGGAACATCTGCCCAGACCGCTGCTCATGCTGCATATTCTTGAGCAAAGTTTTGGTAAAGAAACTCCGGAAGCTGAGCGCCGGGAGCCAATACAGGAAATAGCCGCTTTCGGAGTTAGTTTTCCGGGTAGTGTTGCCAGTAAAAACGATACGATTACGCTGAAAATTAACACAGTATTTTACCAGAACCTGTTAAAACAGCTTGCTGAAGAGGAGGAATCGGATGATTGATGCCGTGAATAACCCCTGGGCCGAAATGCATGCGGATGCGGTGCGGCGGATAGACAGCGGCACCATACATGATTTTTATTGGGTTAAAGATCCAAAATCCAAATACGGCCTGCTGATCAAATTTGCAGCATTGGATGATGAACAGGGACTTATCACACGCATTCAGGGGCTGACCATCATCAGGCGGGCAGAAGATTCTCGTTTGGAGCTTTACATGCTCGTCAACAGCAATGATGACCGGGAAATGTTTCTTACCCTCTGCAATGATTTGATAAAAGTATCTGCCGATTGTTATGATCCGGATATGCTGCTGAAAACGATCAATGCCCGGCTGAAACGGTGGCAAAAGTTTCTCAGCCAGGGAAAGGATTTGTCCATGACCGAGCCCCGGCAAATGGGACTTATTACCGAACTGAACTTTTTGATAAATGTGCTAACCGCTAAGACTTCTCTCGCTGAGGCGATTACCTCATGGGTCGGCCCTGAATTTGATCGCCAGGATTTTTCCGCCGGAAGTATTTTCATCGAGATAAAATCCTTTATTTCCAGTAAGGGGCCCTTTATTCGGGTTTCGTCGCTGCACCAGCTTAATTTCAGAATAAAGCCCTTATACTTAATGGCATACCCAATAAGCCGCAACGACAGCGGTAACAGCATTATTGATTTGATTATTCAAATAAGAGAACTGTTTACCGCCACAGATCAAGCTGCTTCGGAGGAATTCGAAAATAAGCTGGCGCAGTATGGCTACCTCGAAGGTATAACAGAGGCGCCTTTTTATAAATGGATAATAGGTTCCGGAACGTTTTACACCGTTGATGAAAAGTTTCCGAAAATTTTGGCCGGCGAAGTTGCCGATCAAATCACAGCAGTCGAATATACTATTGATCTATCCAGGTGCAGGAATTTTGAGACTGATCTAAATTCAATTGATTTTTAAATTATGGCAACACTCCAGGAATTCCACGAAGACTTTCTTCAGTCCATACTTGCCGAATCGGAAAGCCGCGGCCTGATGAAAGCCCAGGCATTTTTTGAAACGGTCTGCGACGACCTGATTACCGCCGGCGATCTTACCAGTAACTATACCCAGGCAGATTATATCAAAAAGGGACTGGAGGTTTCAGGTTTTGACTATGATGATGAAAGGAAAATACTTACGCTGCTGAATCACCAGTTTTTCCAGGAAGAGGAACTTCAGACACTCACCAAGAGCTTAATTGACACCAAATTTAACCGGCTTAGAACATTTTTTGCAAAGTGCTGCGAAGGACTATTTCGGAACATTGAAGAAACATCTGAAGCCTATTCCATGGCCTACGGTATTTACCGGTACTGGGAAAAGAAACATTTACAAAAGGTTCGCCTAATGGTGCTTACTGACGGTAAGGCGACCCGCACCCTTACCGATCTCCCGCCGCTGACTTCGGACGGCGTTATATTTGAATTCCGGGTAATTGATATCGAATATCTCCATAAAATATATGAATCCCAGTCAGGTTCTGCCGGGTTTGAGATCAATGTCGATCTACCTTGCCTTAAAGTCAATGATGAAAAAAATTCCTATCAATCCTATTTATCCGTAATAAGCGGAGAAACGCTTGTGCAGATTTATGAAGACCACGGACAAAAGCTGTTTGAACAAAATGTACGTACCTTCCTCCAGTTTAAAGGCAATGTAAATAAAGGCCTTAGAAATACGATTGAATTTAAGCCAGAAATGTTTTTTGCGTATAATAACGGCATAACGGCGACGGCGGCATCCATTGAATTGGACGAAAAAACAGGAAACCTCAAAAAGATCAGTAATTTCCAAATTGTTAATGGCGGCCAGACAACATCGGCTATTTATGCTGCTCAAAAGAATTCCAGCCTGGATGTGTCGGGTATTGCCGTTCAAATGAAGTTATCGGTGGTGAAGAAAGCTGAAGACCAGGATGATTTTATATCGAAGGTCGCTGAGTATGCCAATACCCAAAATAAAATCAACAATTCGGATTTCTTTTCCAACAGTCCGTTTCATAAAGATATGAAGGACTATGCCAACCGCGTATATGCACCTGCTATCGGCGGTTCTCAAAGGCGTACGCATTGGTTTTACGAAAGGGTGCGGGGCGAATACCTGAATAGTCAGGCCTATTTAAAACCTGAACCCAAAAAGAAATTTTTGCTGGAAAACCCCAAATCCCAGGTGGTAGACAAAACCCTGCTTTCCAAAACAGAAAACCTCTGGCGGCAAAAGCCCGATGTAGTTTCTAAAGGTGCACAGGAAAGCTTTAAAAAATTTGCTGAGGAAATTACGGCAATACTTGAAAAAGACAACCTGGCTATTACTGAATCCTTTTTTAAAGATTCTATTTCTAAGGTCATCCTATTCCGAGCAACAGAAAGAATTGTTACCAAAGCAGATTGGTATGACGGCGGTTTCAGGGCTCAGACGGTGGCCTACACAATTTCGTATTTATCCGCCCTCGTAGACAACAACCAGCTGTTTTTAAATTTCGATCTCATTTGGGAAAGGCAGGAAGTACCTGAACAATTAATAGAAATGCTGGAATTGATCTCTGAACAGGTTTATAACAAGATAACACATCCGCCGTCAGGGTATGCCAACATTACCCAATGGACCAAAAACCCAATGTGTTGGGACAGCGTAAAGGAAATTGACATCGATTTTCCGGAGCTCGACAAGGCGTTATTTATTGATTACCAGGAGAAGAAATACATCACAAAAGAAAATAAAGAGATCAAAGCAGTTGACAAAGGCATTGATAAACAAATCTTCGTAATCAGCGTCGGCTCCGATGAGTGGAAAAAGCTCTTATCCTATTACAGCAATTATAAAGGTACCAAGAATCTGAGTTCGATGCAGCTTGATATGCTCGGTAAAATAGCAGCGGGAAAAATTCCGGTGGCAACTGAAAAGCAATCAAAAATCTTGTATCAAATTTATATAGATGCAAAAAAAGAGGGTGTGGATCTTGTAAAATAATTCAAATACTAAATTAATTAGTATTTTTGCAGTGACGGAAATTAAATGGAAATATTATATTTGGATTTGTTTTACATATCTTATCAGCCAACAGCCTAAATACCGCCAAATTGAAAAAAAACAACAAAATAGGAATTGACATCTTTAGCGGGGCAGGAGGCTTGAGCTGGGGTGCTGAAAGCGCCGGTATACGAATCGGGCTTGCTGTTGAAAAGGATGTCTCAGCGGCCAAAACGTTCAGCATTAATCACCCTGGCGTGCCTATATTGTGCGACGATATAACTGGCATTGATCCGCTGAAACACGTCAGTGAGGCACCGTTCATCGTTTTTGGGGGACCGCCTTGCCAAGGTTTCAGCACCTCTAACACAAAGACCAGAAACGCTGATAATCAGAATAACCAGCTGTTTAATGAATTTGTCAGATTTGTAAAAGAATTACAGCCGGAATGGTTTCTTTTCGAAAACGTAGAAGGGATCACTACATTCGGTAATGGCGAGACTGTTAGAATTATAAAAGAATGCTTTGCTGAAATTGGCTATGACACCGAGGAAAAGGTGCTTTATGCTTCTGATTATGGCGTTCCTCAGCATCGAAATCGTTTTTTCATGGTCGGTAATCGCGTAGGCAAAAAATTCAAATTCCCCGAAAAATATACTTATCGGGTAAGTGTCGAAGATGCAATCGCTGACCTTCCCGACTTAGAGAATGGTGAAAAGAAGGATTGTCTGCCATATAAAAAAAGAGCGGACGAAATTAGTCACTATGCAGCTGCAATGCGCTGTAAGTCTGAAAAAGCGACCCAAAACCTGGTGTCTAAGAACGAAGATTATGTGGTAGAACGCTATCGCCATATCAAGCAAGGCCAGAACTGGAAAGCAATACCAGCCGAACTCATGACAAATTACACTAATACGAATAATTGTCACAGTGGTATTTATAAGCGCTTGGATGCCGCTATCCCATCGGTGGTTATATCAAACTATCGTAAAAATATGCTTATCCACCCATATCAGCATCGAGGACTGTCAGTTCGCGAAGCTGCCCGGCTTCAGAGTTTTCCAGATCATTTTACCTTTGAGGGTACTTTGATGCATATTCAGCAGCAAATCGGCAACGCGGTACCGCCGCTTCTCGCTGAAGCAATCTTCCGGCAGATAGTATTATGTGCTGAAATGCCCACCGAGCCGATAAAGAAAAGCCAATTAGTAATGGCCTGAGTTTGTGTCCTGCAAAAAGCAGCCCGCTTTTTTCGAAGACAGCTTATTGAATCTTTTACCGGAAGCTCAATTTACGGCGACCATGGAAAGGAGATTATTGAGATATAATAGTATATACCAAGCCGGTAATTATTCCCTTTGGTCTTTCCCGCTGCCCTTTTCATACGTGTACCACACATCCTTGAATATCAACTCGTGTTCACTCAGCTGAAAATTAACCGGGATGGGTTTGTACTCGAAAACTGCTTTTTCTTGTTCAATAAGGTTTTTAAACAATGTGCTGAATACTTGCGCTTTAGGCCCGATTTCAATCCTGTTCCGTTGAAACTGCGGCCATGTAGCAACTGCTAAATTGACGGATTTTTTTACAGAGCCATAGCCGGCAGTTCTCCCGGCGTTTTTTGATAACCCGAAAAGGTAAACGGCTGAAATTTTATTTTTACCCGGTAGTTTAATGCGTAGCAATTGTGCCAATTGTTCGTGCCCGTTATCATTTATCCATTCAGAGATTTTTCCCGCCCATTCATCTAATTCCTTGGCGAGGTTACTGGCCTTGCTGCGAAGCTTCTTCACATCATTAAAAAAGAAGTCCTGCCACTTGATCTGGAATAAGGCAAGTTCCCCTGTGGTATTGTCATAGATCGCAGCATCAATATCTGTTAAAACTTTACCTTGTCTTCTGACGTTGATATTACCATCGACTCGTTGATACCTATTACCTTCGAAATTGCTATAAAGTCGTTGACGCAGCCAGTCCTCACGATGTAGCGAGATCGCGTGCCTTGAATTCGGATCTCTATGTTCGAGCAGGGCTAGTATAGAATAAAATGGGTTCCTGCTAATCGAAGAAACGGGGCGTATAACAAAACCATTGCCGAGGTCGATTAGTAATGGCATAAATAATGAGCTGTGTTTTTGAAATAAACTCACATCACCAGGTTTGAGAGTTAAGGCACCAAGTATATCGGCAACCAGTCCTGAATCGAAGCCAGTATAGGCAGCGATTTCACTGGTTAACTCCTCTTTTATTTTCCATAATGTCAGGTTTTGAAAAAGGGAAATTCTTGGGAATTTTTGTTTAGCAACGCTTGCGAATTTAATATGCTTCATATTAATGCTTACTAAGTCCAAAACGATTGCAGTCAAATCACTTCCTGTAAAAGAGCAGATATTGGTTTTAGCATGTATACCCGCATCTTCCTGCCAATTAACAACGGTATCAATCGATAGTGATAAAAAGTGATCATCAATTTCTTCGGTTGTTTCATTCGCCATCATTAAGTTACCACTGTATTCCCAAGAACTTATCAATGGAAGCATGTGCGTCTCAATGGCTGGCAACAAATATTTATTGAAACGCCCTTCTTTATCCAACCCTAAATGGCTGCCTGGTAAATTGATTACTTCCTCGATATTAGCAGTACTTACTGTATCCCAGTTAGTGTTGTTTCTTTTTTGAGATAATATATCTTTTTCTATTTCATCTAAGTAGGCATATTCAAGGGTATCAAGATGCTCGCTTTCTGTGCCTGTCTTTTTAAAAATAAAAGAGTTACCCCGTTTTTCGACTGCCACGGTACCCGCTCTTATCATATCAACTGTTCGCCTTGCTTGTACGCAGCTTCCCAATCCAAAGAGTATGGAAGCAGCATATCTTTGGATAGCTTCACTCTCCTTGGCCATAGGAAACCCTCTTACTTCTAAAGGTTTGAATAAGTAAAATGCCGCCAAGTTCCAGCCCATTCTTAAAATATCGAAATTGACAGCATCATCTGGATCTTTTGTTTCAATATTAAGTAAGCTAAGCATATCTAAAGCGCGAACGGTTTCGATAAACAATACAACACGGTGAAGCGATTGCACAGGGAAACTCGAAACGATTGATTGTTCATGCTTATCCGCCAGCGTTAAGATTTCGTTACAAATTTCTTTAGTATCCATTGGTTGATAAGAATGGCTGTGGTTTTAAATATAGCTATAATATTGTTCCATTTTTTAATTCAAAAGGTGATATAATTGCCTTGGTTCAGACCATAGCCATGGTTGGGCTCGAACCAGGGACCCGCTACGATTTTGTTTGGAAATTTGCTGTTTTTTGCCTATTTTTGGGTGTCTGAAAGGTGATACCCCAAAGCGGCTCCCGGGCCTGTAGTGTACACCGTAAAGGACTGAAAATCAATCGACAATAAAGATAGGTATATAGCCCAGGTGGGCGCACGAGGTTTGACATTTATTGCAAAGCCGTAACCGGCGGGGAAAGATTTTTCTCCGCCGGTTTTTTTAGGAATTTTTTTTTGGACTCTTCCTTTTTGCCTAATTATGCTATTTGTTTTTCATTTTTTTTTCGAATTCGGATTTAGTAAAAATTTCTAAAGATTCATCGTCAAAGTACCATACAGATACATAGCCAGCTGAGGCAACGAAACTGATTACCCAGGTAGTCTTTGCCTTCCATAATTTAAATGCACAAATATCTGTCGCTGTAATAAAAGGACTTGTTTCACCTAAATGTTGATGTGAGGAGGCTTTTATCGCATCTTGACCGCCAGTTCCCAGGGGGATAAGATTGTTATGAAGCTTTGTTTTTTTAATTATATCATTGTCTTTGTTGAAACTGATCAGGTAATCATTTCCTAATAACACTTCATCCGGTGCTGTTTGTGCTGTGATGACGTACACTCTTTTTGTCCCATCTTTTATAATAGGAACAAGATTTAAACTGATATTTTGATAAAATTTAAAAAGCGTGTCGTTTAAAACAGCCTGTGCAGCTTTTGACCGGATAGTATAGAACTCTTTTTCATTTTCGGTAAATTTTCTTGTAGTTGTGTCTATAGTGTATTTAGACGAGTCTAAACCTTGGTCGAACTTAACTGTCGCTAATACTACTGGACTCTCATTTTTAGAAAAAAAGATAGTGGTCATTTCTTTTTTAGTCTCATAAGAAAAATATCCACCAGATAGAAGCTTCTTCCCTCCGAAACCGGAGGCGAAAATCTGCGTACTATGACCTGATGCCCATTCAGAACGATAAAGCATTTCCCCCCTCAGCTTTAATGCTATCAGCAACCTGTCTCAGCACATTTTTTTGTGCTGTTGCGTTTTGCACAAGTATAAATAGGGTAATCCATGTAAACAGCTTTTTCATTATTGCGAAACGGTTAGTAAATATTTTGTGAATATAAATAACCTTGCGGATTTTGTATAACGCGGCGGTGCAGATATTACCCATTAGCGTTCATCAAAATCCTTTAGTAAGTTAGCGAGAAGCCGCATATCATCTAAAAAATGGTGCGAAAGTTGCACATTTAGGCGCACTGAAATAAAAAAGCCGCTTTCTGTTATGGAAAGCGGCTTTTTTGTTTCAGTGCGTAGTGGTTTGACATTGGGCAATCCTTTTGCACGAACAGGATGTAATTTCATTTAGCCATTTTATTTAACCGAAAATAAAACCTGTAAAAATGTACAATCGAAGTTAATGAAAGTTAACAAAGCTGTAAATAATCATAATTAAATACCATATTGCCGAAAAATTTTCAGATAAATAGAAAGTTGTTTTAATTTCTGTTAGAGTTGTGGAGATTTATCGTAAAAATAAAACCCTTTTCAAAAACCGTTAAACCTGGATTAAATGAAAAAACAAACAATTAAATTATTGGGGTTGCTGTTGATATGCAGCTCGACTGTTACCGTATTTGCCCAGCAGGCAAAGCTTGTTGAAAGCGTGGTAAAAAAAGGCGACGAACTGGTTATCCCCTATCAAAAATACGTTTTACCTAACGGGTTAACGGTGATATTAACCGAAGACCACTCAGACCCGATTGTACATGTTGATGTAACTTACCACGTTGGTTCGGCGCGCGAGGAGATCGGTAAATCGGGCTTTGCCCACTTCTTTGAGCACATGATGTTTGAAGGGTCAGACCACGTAAAAAGCGGCGACCACTTTAAAACCGTAAACGCCGCTGGCGGAACCCTTAACGGATCGACCACGCAGGACCGTACAAACTATTATGAAACCGTGCCAAGCAATCAATTAGAAAAAATGCTTTGGCTGGAATCAGACCGTATGGGCTTTTTGATGGATGCCGTAACGCAGAAAAAGTTTGAAATACAACGCTCGACAGTAAAAAATGAGCGCGGTCAAAATTATGATAACCGCCCCTACGGGTTAGCAAGCGAAGCCGTTTCAAAGGCGCTTTATCCTTACGGGCACCCTTATTCGTGGTTAACCATAGGCTATATTGAAGATCTGAATAAAGTTGATGTAAATGATTTGAAACGTTTCTTTTTGCGTTGGTACGGCCCTAATAATGCCACTTTGACCATTGGCGGAGATATTAATGCCAAACAAACCTTAGCCTGGGTTGAAAAATATTTCGGCACGATACCAAGGGGCCCCGAGGTGAAGAAAACTATTTTACCTGCGCCGGTTTTAACTTCAGATCGTTATATATCTTACACAGATAATTATGCCAGGTTGCCTTTGCTTTATATTGCCTATCCGGGCGTTAAAATGTACGCAAAAGATTTGGCGGCCTTAGATGCCCTATCATTAATTATTGGCCAGGGCAGGAACTCCATTTTTTATAAAAACTTTGTAAAAAGCCGGAAAGCCACGCAAGCTTCTATGCGGTCGTCAAATTCAGAACTGGCCGGCGAAATTAGTATCCAGGTTGTGCCGTTCCCCGGTCAAAGTTTGGAAGATATGAAAAAACTGGTTGACGAATCATTGACCGAGTTTGAACATAGGGGAGTTACAGATGAAGACCTGGCACGTTTTAAAGGAAGCGCGGAATCTGCTTTTGTTAATTCATTTGCAAGTGTATCAGGCAAAGTAAGTGAACTGGCCGCGGCTCAAACCTTCGCGGGCAATCCAAATCAATTAGGAAAAGAACTGGAGGGCATCCGTAAAGTAACCAAAGAAGATGTAATGCGGGTTTACAACCAATATGTTAAAGGCAAAGCATCGGTTGTATTAAGTATTTTGCCTAAAGGCAGCGCCTTAAAACCGGTGGCGCCCGATAATTATACTGTTGATCAACAAGGCTACAAAGCGCCCGATTATGGCTATGCGGCATTAACTTACCATAAAGCAAAAGATAATTTTAACCGTAATACGCAGCCACCTACCGGCCCTAACCCGGCAATTAAAGTGCCTCCATTTTGGACGGCCAAAACTGCAAACGGTATAAACATGATTGGCGCTTTTAACAATGAGATACCAACAGTTAGTTTAACCTTATCTATTAAGGGTGGCGGTTTGCTGGCGTCAACAGATCCTTCAAAAGCAGGCCTTCCGGCTATAGTGGGGCAGTTGTTGAATGACGAAACACAAAATTACACTGCCGAACAGATGAGTGCCGCTCTTGAAAAATTAGGCAGCGGCGTCCAGGTGTTTTCAAGTGCCGAGGAAACTACCTTTTCGGTATCAACCCTAACCAAAAATCTTGATCAAACCCTGGCGTTGCTACAGGAACGGATGTTTCATCCCAAATTTACACAGGAAGCGCTTGACCGTATAAAAAAACAAACCATACAAAGTTTTCAAACTGCTAAAACACAACCTGCAAATATTGCATCAAGTGTTTACAATAAGATCCTTTACGGAAAAGATAATATCCGTACGTACGGCTTGTCCGGTAATGAGAAAACCATACCAAACATTACTTTGGCCGATGTACAGGCTTATTATGATAATTATTTCGCGCCAAATTTAACTTCGGTGGTTGTAGTTGGCGATGTTACAGAAGCCGATGTTAAAAAGAAATTGGCGTTTTTAGATAGCTGGAAAGAAAAACAGGTAGCCATACCCGCAGCCAACATGGCGGGCAGCACTTTAGAAAAAAATACTTTGTTTTTGGTTGATGTACCTCATGCAGCGCAATCAGAAATACGGGTGGGCTATTTAACCGGGCTAAATTATGATGCAACCGGAAAATATTACAAGTTAAGCCTTGTTAATTACCCATTAGGCGGAGGTTTTGACAGCCGGTTGAATATTGACCTGCGCGAAGAAAAAGGATGGACCTACGGCGCCAGTTCGGGCTTTGCATCCGGTAAATTTGGAGGCAACTATACCGCTTCGGCAGGTGTGAGGGCATCGTCAACAGATAGCGCTGTTATGGAGTTTGTGAAGGATATAAAAGGCTATGCCGACAAAGGCGTTACCACCGAAGAGCTTGAGTTTACCAAAAGCTCAATAGGCCAGGCCGACGCACGCAAATATGAAACCAATGGTCAAAAGGCCGGTTTTTTAAGCCGCATTCAGCAATATGACCTGAAACCAAGCTTTGTTGATGAGCAAAATAAGATACTGGCAAACATCACCAAAGGCGAGGTTGATGAGCTGGCCAAACAATATCTTAATACCGATAGCATGACCATTTTAGTGGTAGGCGATAAAGAAAAAATTATGCCCGGCCTGCAAAAATTAGGATACCATATTGTGGAGCTTGATGCCGATGGAAACATCAAATAAATTAAAAGAAAATAATTAACCAAAGCCCCCCAAACCGGGGGGCTTTTTTTGACTGATTATGACATCCCCGGGCAGGTGTTTATTGGCTTAAACTTAAATGAATATTAAATTTTGAGTATATTCGTTATTTAATACGATGCTTAGTTATGATACACTTTCTGATCAGCAACTGGCTTCTCTTTTAAGGGATGGTGACCGGGCTGCGTTTACAGAAATTTATCACCGGTATAAAGCCCTGCTATACATTTTTGCTTATAAACGAATTGGCCAGCGCGAAGAAGCCAGGGATATTATACATGAGCTCTTTCTGTCACTTTGGACGAAGCATAATACTTTAGAGATCAGCACCGGCTTAGCGCCTTACCTTTACACAGCGGTACGCAACCGTATTATTGATGGTATAGCACGTCAAAAAAATGCTGCCCGTTATATTGAATCGTTCCAGGAGTATATCGATACTGCTAACAACACTACCGATCACTTAACCAGGCATAACCAATTGCTGGCATTAATTGAAAAAGAGATTGAGGCGCTGTCCCCAAAAATGCGGCAGGTATTTGAAATGAGCCGAAATACTACCCTTAGCCGCAAAGAAATAGCCGCCGAATTAAATCTATCAGAAGAAACCGTAAAAAGCCACATGCATCACGCCTTAAAAACATTAAAAACTAAGTTAGGGCCGCTTTTTACTGTGCTGTTTATACTGCATTGATAAAATTAGCACGCTTTTTTCATTTTCACCTTTTCATTTTAACTAATATCTTTTAATGCCGCTGTTAAGGCTGTAAATTGACCCGCAAGAACGGGGTATTTACAAATCTTTTAAAATATTTTCCAGGAAGAATTGCAAGCCGCTCACGACCGTTTTTTCATCAAGATGGTAATGTTTTTCACCCGGAGTAATCACAAAAGCCTTTTTAATCTGCAAATCATCCAGAACGTTATAGAAACCTTTGGAAAGAGAAGGTACTACCGCGTATTTTATTTCGATAGCAACTAAAGGTTTAAGCCCGTTCACTAATACAAGGTCGCATTCAGCCCCGTTATGCGTACGGTAGTAGTACATATCCAAGTGTCTTGGCTTTAACTGGTAGATCTGCTCAATTACATAACCTTCCCATGAGCTGCCTACAATCAAATGTAAAGGAAGTTCACGGCTATTTCTGATTCGGTTTAATTCATGCAACAACCCGCTATCCCGGATATAAACCTTCGGTGCTTTTACCACACGTTTCTCCACGTTAATATACCATGCAGGTAACTGCCTTATCATAAAAGCCCCTTCCAGAAAATCCAGGTACCTTTTTATGGTCGGGCTACTTACACCCAATGCTCTTGCATAACTTTCTGCCGTCCATATACCCCCGTTATTCGCGGCCAGCATATACCAAAAATTACGTATAAGCACTTCTGAAAGATTAATGCCAAAAAGTAATGCCAGGTCGCGCTCTATATAAGCCCTTATAAAATGTTCTGCCCACCGGCTAAAAGCCTGATCTGTTTTGCTGGTCAATGCAGTTGGAAACCCTCCCCTGAACCAATGTTGCGCCTGGCTAATGCCGCTTTCCAATGCTTCCAGTAAATTTATTGGCGATAATTCTACAAAAGCTATACGACCTGCAAGTGATTCAGAAACACCCTTTACCAATGCAGGCGAAGCAGACCCTGTGAGGATAAAACGTCCAGGCCGCCGATTTTTATCTATAGCGGGCCTTAATTGCCTAAACAAATCAGGCTCGCGCTGCACTTCATCCAAAACAATACAACTATCAGCATACTGCTCAAAAATAAATGCGGCATTTTGCATTCTGGCCATGTCTTCATCATTCTCCAGGTCAAAATACAAGAAACGTCCATTTTCTTTACCGGTCAGTTCCTTAGCTAAAGTAGTTTTACCCACTTGCCTCGGCCCCAATAAAGCTATTGCCGGAAATTCTTGTAATAAATGAACTAATTCATTCTTTAACATGCGTGTGATCATACTCAAAGTTAATAAATATCCATGAAAAAACAAAATTACATTTTAATATTTCATGTATATAATTTACTATTACATCAATTAATTTAGCCACCAGAGCGATATTGGCCAGGTAATGCAACGACAGCAAAAAATGTTAATCACAACATCATCACAATTTTTTCATTTTTATTTAACCCCTGCTTCATAGTTAACCGTCATGGATGTATAAAAGGATAAAAAAATCCGGGTTATGCAACAACAAGACGCTAAAGAATTATTACGCAAATACAGGGAAGGCCTTGCTACTGAGGCCGAGAAAACCCTGCTGGAAGATTGGGTGCTTTTTGGGAAACTGAAAGAACTTGACCTGACAGATGAAGAAATTGAAGCCGAACTTTCATTGATAGGTGAGGGCCTGCCGTTATATAAAGAAAGGCGATTAAAGTTGTGGCCCCGCATTGCCGCCGCGGCGGCGATATTAACATTTATAATGGCAGCTGCCTGGTTTTATAATGGCAAGCGAGCCCCAAACATTTCAAACCCAAATGCAGAATTGGTTTTTGCAAGTCCTTTAGGCAGGAAAACATCATTCAAACTTGCCGACGGATCAAAAATAATACTTAACGGGGGCAGTAAATTAACGGTGGCTAAAGGCTTTAACATTGATAGCCGTGATGTGCAATTGGATGGTGAGGGTTATTTTGTGGTGGTTCATAATAGTAAAAAGCCGTTTATTTTACACACAAAACAGATTGATATACAGGATATTGGGACCGAGTTTAACATCAAAGCCTACTCGGCCGATAAAACAACCGAAACATCCCTGATAAAAGGGGCCATTGAAATTACCGTAAATGATAAGATCAAAAGCAAAGTGCTTTTGGCCCCTAACGAGAAATTTGTAATTGACAACAGCGAAAAAGCAGTAATTGCAAAAGGGGAAAATTTACCTAAAAAATCGTTTACCGTAAGCCCGTTAGTAATCAGCGCTGTCAGTAATTCGGTAGCCGAAACGGATTGGGCCCAAAATAAACTAACATTTGACGACCTGCCATTTGAGGATATTGCCGCGCAAATGGAACGGTGGTATGGTGTTAAATTGGTTATTAATAACCAACAACTAAAAAGGATCAAGTTTACAGCAACGTTTGGCAAAGAGAATATTACACAAGTGTTAGACGCGTTGAAATTAACAGCCAATTTTAATTACAGGAAGGAGGATGATGAAATAATTATTTACTAAAAAAATAAAAGGGAATACATAGTTGTATCCCCTTTCGAGTTTTAAAAAATCCAAATGAAGAAGGGATCAATTGGCGTTGGCCTTACTTCAAGTTATGAACTTTTAATCATATAAAATTATGCAAAAATGCACAATTAATAGTGGTTTATTCTCAATAAACGCTATTAATAAACTATTGTTCGTTATGAAACTAACTTTCCTGCTGGTATTATGCAGTTTAATGACCGTTTCTGCTTCGGTAAAATCGCAGGATGCCCGGGTGACCCTTACGATGAAAGAAACGGCCATCAGTAAAGTTATCAGGGCTATTGAAAAGAATACGGATTATAAATTCGTATATAATAGCAGCGTTTTTCCTGCCGATACTAAGGTAAATGTATCCGTCACTGATGAAACAGTGGCAAATTTACTCAATCAAATTTTGGCCAATACCGGGTTTAATTTTAAGTTATTAGGCGGGGGGCTAATAGTGCTCACCCAAAACCAGGTTACTGCTGGGCCAATTGTTATTACAGGTTCGGTAATAGATGAGAATAATCAGCCATTATTGGGGGTAAATATTAAAATTAAAGGGCAAAAAACCGGCGCTACAACTACAAATGAAAAAGGCTTTTTTTCTATTAAACTGCCTGATAATAATGCGGTATTGGAAGTAAGCTATATAGGCTACCTAACGCAGGAGATCATTCCCGGAAACAGCACTACTTTAAATATAAAGCTTAAACAAGCGCTTGGAGCCCTTAATGAGGTTGTAGTAGTAGGGTATGGCACGCAAAGTAAGGCAACCATTACGGCTGCCGTATCGCAAGTTTCCGGCGCTGATCTGGTAAAAGTTCCGGGCGCTAACCTTACACAATCATTAGCTGGCCGTCTGCCGGGCCTTATCGCTTACAATACCTCGGGCCAGCCCGGGGCGGATGATGCAACCCTGCTGGTTAGAGGATTGAGTACTACAAACAATAGTGCCCCCCTGATCGTGATCGATGGAATTGTGCGGTCTGATATATCTTACATGGACCCAAATGATATTGAGAGCGTTTCGGTATTGAAGGATGCTGCGGCAACCGCAATTTACGGCGCCCGTGCTGCCAACGGGGCTATTTTGGTGACAACCAAACGGGGTACCGAAGGCAAAACTACCATTACCTATTCAGGAAACGCAGGTGTACAAAGTGCGGTCCAGGTATTAAAACCATTAGATTCTTATACAACAGCCCTAATGTGGAACCAGGCATGGACAAACGAAGGGGCCTTTGCCCCGGACTATTACGGTACCAAAGGCTTCAACGCCGCAGCCCTGGCGGCCATACAAAACGGAACCGACCCTAACCGGTTTGGAAATACCGACTGGTATAAGGCTGTTTACGGTGGCACACCTACGCAGCAATCACATAATGTTTCCATTAACGGAGGTACAACCCAAAGCCGCTATTTCTTATCTGCCGGATATTTGGATCAGAACGGCCTTTATGACGCAAGTTTGAGCAGGTACAATATAAGGGCAAACCTTGACGGTAAGATAGCCAATATATTTGACTATACTTTAAATATTGCCGGCCGCAGGGAAATACATGATAACGTTAACGGCACCCCTAATAATGCCTTGGAAATGTCACCGTTAGAGCCTTTTCAGTACACCAACGGTACCTATCATTATGACCCTGCCTGGTCGGGAAACCCTTACCTCGAAGGGAAAGGTTATGGGGGGTATAACGATGTGACCAATGATAACTTTGAAAGTTCCGTAACGCTGAGTTATAAAGTGCCTTTTATTCCCGGGCTTTCTATAAAAGGCTTATACAGTTTTGATAATTACGCTACCTATAACAAGATATGGAGCACACCTTACACCACTTATCAGTATAATGCTGATAATACCTTCAGTGTTCCGGCAAGCGTGTCAACAGCCCTTGCCTCCCTGTCAGAAACTTTCGGCCAGTCGCAAAGCACCACTTCAGAAGCGTCGCTGAATTACAGCCACTCATTTAAACTGCATAACATTAACGCGTTGCTGCTTTACACTGAAACACGTAATTCTGCACAAAGCATAACGGCCGGCCGTATAAATTTCCCTTCCCCGCTGCTTGACCAGTTAACCCTGGGGAGTACTACCGGGGCCACAAATGGCAGTACCGCTACACAAAGCGCGAGGAGAGGTGTGGTAAGCCGGTTGGCTTATAATTATGACCAGAAATATCTTTTTGAATTTGATTCAAGGTATGATGGCTCAGATCTGTTTCCACCGGGGCACCGTTACGGCTTTTTTCCGGCCTTATCAGCAGGCTGGCGTTTATCAGAAGAGTCGTTTATTAAAGATCGCCTTCCATTTATCACCAACCTGAAGATAAGGGGAAGCTGGGGAATGGCGGGTAACGATAGCGGTGGTGCATTTCAATACCTGAGCACCTATAGCATACCAACCGGCTCCAGTTATGGTTTTGGCGGCTCAGCGGGCCAGGTATTAGCTCCGGGTGTAATACCGAACCCTGTATTTACATGGGAAAAAGCCACTACCACTGATGTGGGCGTTGATGCTAACCTGTGGAAAAACTTATTTGGGATTTCAGCAGATTACTTTTACAAACGTACAAGCAATATCTTGGCCACCCCTGCTTCAGCGGTACCGGTTGTACTCGGGGGATCGCTGCCAATAGGCAATTATGGAATAGTTGATAATAGTGGTTTCGAGATAGAACTAACCCATCAGAATACCATTGGCGCTGTAAGCTATTATGTAAGGCCTAATATTACTTTTAATCACAGTAAGGTAATATCTTACCCCGAAGCGGCCAGTACCCCTTCAACGTTACGGCTTACCGGCAGGCAGGTACAGCCTACAACCTTGATAACAGGGTACGTTGCTAACGGATTATACCAAAATGCTGCTCAAATTACAAGTGGCCCAACACCATTATATGCCGCCACCCAACCCGGCGATATCAGGTATGTTGATCTTAACGGCGATGGCAAGATAACTGCCAGCGATAAAACAATTATCACTAATGGCAGCACACCGGGCACCGTAGCCGGATTGAACGCAGGCGCGAGTTATAAGGGCTTTGATTTTAGTGTGCTTTTCCAGGGCGCTGCCGATGTAAATGATGTTATTCCACGTGCTTTAGCCTGGTCAATGTATGGAGGCATACAAATTGCCTATCCATTACAGCAAAATTATTGGACCCCAAGCAACCCGGGCGCCACTTTCCCACGTTTAACGGTGACTTCCAAAGACAACCAGGACAATTCTACTTATTGGGTGAGGAACGGATCGTACCTGCGTATGAAGAGCTTTGAATTGGGTTATACCCTGCCCAAAGCCTGGCTAAGCAAATTAAGCATAAGCGATACCCATATTTTTGTTAACGGTACAAACCTGTTTACGCTTTCGCACCTACGGGGTATAATGGACCCGGAAACGGGGGTTTATAATTACCCGTTAATGAGAGTATTTAACGTTGGGCTAACTGTAAAATTCAATTAATATTAAAACGTAAAGAGACATGAAAAAAATTAGCTATATATTATGCGGTTTGCTTTTACTTTTAATCGCATCCAGCTCCTGTAAAAAAAATCTACTGGACAGTACCCCGCTCAATCAGTATTCGAGTGCCGATACGTGGAAAGACAGTACTTTGGTTAACCTGTATGTAAGTAATATTTATTCCGGGATGCCAAGTGAGTACGATTCCATTACCGGTTCAGATATGCTGGGCAATTATACGGATGAGGCAACAGATAACCGTACTGCACTTGCCGCTTCTTACGCGTATGACCAGAACCAAGACAATTCAACCAACGCGCCGTTCAATAAATTATGGACCAATTATTATGCCCAGATACGCAATTGCAATGTGTTCCTGGATAATATAGGCGCCTTAAATGCCAGCGCGGGGCTTAAAACCAGGCTTACGGGCGAGGTAAGGTTTTTACGCGCCTTATATTATCACTACGTCCATAATTATTTCGGCGCTTTTCCTATCATCAGCAAGACGCTCAGTGCAACCGATAACCTGTTTATACCAAGAGGAACCGATGCTGATTGTATCAATTTTATCACTTCGGAGTTAAACGCGGCGGCAGCATTGTTACCCGTAAAATATACGGGCGCCAATATGGGCCGGGCTACTAAAGGCGCGGCATTAGCGCTGATGTGCCGGACCTATTTATATGCAGGGCAATGGCAAAATGCCGCTGATGCCGCTACTGCGGTAATGAATTTAAATACTTACAGTTTGTTCCCGGACTATGGGGGCATATTCTATCCGACAAATGAGTACAACTCTGAGGTTATATTAGATAAAGAATACGTTGCACTTGTAGCTAGTAACCAGTCTTCGCAAGTAGATTATGCCACCATTCCGGGCTATTTTACCGGAAGGGCAACAGCCGCGAGTAATCCGAATGGGGCATTGGTTGATGCTTATGAAATGACGGACGGCACAACGTTTAGCTGGAGCAACCCGGCGCAAGCAGCCAATCCATGGGCTAACCGCGACCCACGTTTGGAAGCGAGCATCATTCACGACGGGTCTGTTTTGCTTGGCCAAACCATAAATATGTTTGTTGGCTCACCGTATAATAACCCTACTTTACGGGCCTCTCTTACAGGTTATGATATGCGAAAATTTGTTGATCCGAACTATAACCCCAACCAAACTACTAATCAAAGCGGGCAAAATTTTATCATTATACGCTATGCCGAAGTATTGCTGAACTATGCCGAAGCTGAATTTAACCTTGGTAACACCACCGAGGCCCTTAAATATGTAAATATGATAAGGGCCAGGCCTTCGGTAAACATGCCCGCAATTACAGCGGCAAATTTCACAATGGCTAAATTACAACATGAGCGTTATATCGAACTTGCGTTTGAGGGGCTGCGGCTATGGGATATTAACCGCTGGAAGACTGGTCCGCAAGCAAGGGGTGCGTCCAGTATTACAGGTATAACTATAAATGGTACCCTTTCGGGGCCCATAAGTTCACACACTTATACGCCTGTTGCGGTAAATACGGGGCGTGTATTTGTTGACCCGCAGATGTACCTGTTCCCTATTCCTTATGCTGAAATAATAAAATACCCGGCCTCAGCGCCATTGGTGCAAAATCCGGGATGGTAATAATTAAAATGAAAGAAAAGTGATGATAAAGAAAATTAATCTAATGTTAATAGGCATATTATTCCTATTAGCGGCCCCTGTTTGGGCCCAGCAAAAAAAAGCCGGCCGATTTGAGCTTTCGGGCTCTATGGGGCCTTCATCTGCAACGGGTAAAATATACCTGTCTTACACAGATAACAACAATAAAAAAACAGATAGTGCCAATGTGGTAAATGGTACATTTAAATTTAACGGGGAAGTGGAGGAGCCAGTTCTCGCTAATTTACGCTTTAAGCCGGCTGTCCAATCCAGGGTTAGGTTAAGCAGTCTTAGCTTTTTTCTTGAACCGGCTTCCATAGAAATATCATCTGCCGACACCTTGAAAACGGTTAAAATTTCGGGTTCAAAAACAGATAACGATTTTAAATCCATCAGGGAGGCGTTAGCTTCCAATGAAAGTGAAATGAATGACCTAAACACCAGGGGAATGCGTTTTAAAAATGCTAAGGATACGGTAAATCTTAATATGATAATTGATCAAATGCATAAATCAGAGGCAGATTTAAGAGAGAATACCTATAAAACCTATGTTAAAGAACACACTTCCTCTCCCGTGTCGTTATATGTATTGTCACAAATAGCAGGTTATGATCTGAAGCCGGCTGAAATAGAACCGCTGTTTAATAGCCTTTCGCCCGGGGTGCGTAATTTGAACGCCGGAAGGGCGTTTGCACAGAAAATTGATATAACCAAAAAGACATCGGTAGGGCAGTACCTGGCAGATTTTTCGCAAGCCGATACGGCGGGGAATATGATCAGCCTTTCGTCTTTAAAAGGCAAATATGTGCTGGTTGATTTTTGGGCAAGCTGGTGCGGCCCGTGCAGGGCCGAAAACCCGAACGTGGTTAAAGCTTTTAACACGTATAAAGACAAAGGGTTTACCATTTTAGGGATTTCTTTAGATTCAAAAAAAGAAAACTGGATCAAAGCAATACATGCTGATAAATTGTATTGGACGCAGGTATCTGACCTTAAGTATTGGGATAACAGTATTGCCAAACAATTTAATATAAGGTCGATACCTCAAAATATGTTATTAGACCCGTCTGGAAAAATTGTAGCCAGGAATGTACGTGGCGACGAATTAAATAAAAAATTGGCAGATATTTTTAAACAAAATTTATAGTTATGAAAACTAATCTTAAATACCCGGTATATATCATATTATTAATAATTGCCGGGTTCAGTAAGCCGGCATTGGCTCAAACCGTTACCCCGGCAACAGTAAAAAAAGGGGCACAGGCCAGCCCGGAAGAGATAAAGAAATTGCGGGAAAAGGTGGAGGCTAACCCTGATAGCCTTAATTTCCACCAAGCTTATATCAAGGCTGCCGGAATAGAGAGCCCGGAAGTTACCGCCCAGTATGCAATATGGATGAATAAATTTCCAAAATCGGCAATGGTTCCGTATGCAATTGGAAAGGCTTATACAGGCGCTGAAAGCCCCAAAGCCAAACCTTATTTATTGAAGGCTGTGAAGATAGACCCTAAATTTACAGAGGCATGGGGCGGTTTATGGCAAGATGCCCAGCGTTGGGGCGATTTTAAAGGCGGCGATGTGTACCTGAAAAAAGCGATGGAGTCTGACCCGTCAAATGCATCGTATGCGTTTTATTATACCATGTCTTTTGAAAATGCAGATCCTGCGTTGTTCAAACAAAAAATACTTGACCTGGCCAAACAATTTCCTGGAAATGACCGCGGCGCCCAGGGGTTATACTGGCTTGCCGAAAAGTCCAATGATGCTCAGTTTCGAATAGAAATATATGAGCTGTTAAAAAACAGCTACTCGCCCGGGAAATCTGGCTGGTCAGATAGCGGCATGTCATCGTATTTTATTCTTTTACTTGACGTTGATGCAGAAAAAGCGGTTGCCCTTGCACAGGAGATGGTTAGGCTTAGAAGCAATGATAAGTCGTGGCAGGGGCAGGTAACGGTTGCGCAAAATGTAGTTGAGGCAAAAAAAATGATCGGCGAAAAGAAAGGTGCGGAAGCCTTAGCTTTAATGGCATCGATGAAGCTTCCAAGATATTTTCCTTTTAGAGCAGGGTGGTCCATTTTAAAGGCGCAAGCCATTGCAATATCGGTTAATAACAACGCCGCTTATGATAGCTTAATGGTTTATTTTGTTAAAACGCCAGAAGTAAAACTGAAAAAATGTATTGCTGATTATGGCGCAAAACTGGGTAAAGACGGCGCACAGGTAGAAGCCGATATCTGGAAAAAACTGGATGCTGTATCAAAGCAGGCTACCCCGTTTACTTTAAAACGTTATTTAACGCCGGGCATGGCTTCGCTGTCTGATTACCAGGGTAAAGTTGTATTGTTAACTTATTGGTTCCCGGGCTGTGGCCCATGTCGCGGAGAGTTTCCGCATTTTGAAAAAGTGGTCAGGGAATTTAAAGGAAAGCCGGTTGACTATTTGGGGCTCAATGTTGCTCCCGAACAGAATGAGTATGTGCTCCCTTTTATGAAAAGCAGCGGGTACAGTTTTACACCCCTGGAAGATGTTAAAGGCAGGGTAAAAGGTAATTTGGATAACGGGAGCGCAGCCCCGGTTAATTTCCTGATAGACCAGCAAGGCCGTATTATTTTCTCTAATTTTTCAATTAATGAAAACAATGAAGATCAATTGGAGATGATGATCAATTTAATATTAGCGCATGGTAATAAGGTTTAATGCAATTAGTTAAGCCTAAAAAACAATAAGAAATGAAAAGGATATTATTTATAACCACGGTTTTACTGTTCAATTTACTAATGGTAAAGGGTCAGATATTGAAGCCTGTAAGATGGAGTTACGCGGCAAAAAGATTAAGCAAAACCGAAGGCGTAGTTTTTATAAAGGCCACTATTGATGAGGATTGGCACCTGTATTCGCAAACCGTACCTGATGGCGGGCCGGTTAAAACCTCGTTCAGCTTCTCATCATCAAAAACCTATACACTTATTGGCGCCACACAAGAACCTAAGCCAATAACCCGGTTTGAGAAAGTATTTGGTATAGAGGTAGCATATTTTGAGAATAGTGTGATATTTCAGCAAAAGGTGAAACTCAATGTTAACGGGCCGGTAACCGTTAAAGGCGAGTTAAACTATATGACCTGTAATGATGAGAAATGTTTACCGCCCGAAACGTTGCCGTTTTCGGTTACCATTAAATAGTTAGTAACAAAAGGTAGGGTTTTGTTTGTGTATGAAATGAAGGAGGAATATATCCTTAACTTACTTGGATTTATTATCCTGCTTCTTGTGGTGGTTATTATCCGTATGGCTATTAACCTTATCAGAAAGAGGGACAGGCTCCTCTAAATGCTTTTGTTCTTTATAGGTGCTCATTACTTAAATGAGATCAGTTAATAACTAAAAGCGCATACCGGGGAGCCGGGTGCGCTTTTGTTATCGTAAAACATCAAAATGACAACAAACCTATTTTGCGCCGTCCTGGTAGCTACTGCCTTTTTGCTGCTTTGTAATGATAAAAAACAATGATTGAGGCAATGAGGGGCTTTGAAATAGAGCGGATATTAATTTATCATTATATTCGTGTTATATTATGGAATATAGCCCTCTTTCGGATATTGAATTAGCTTCTTTACTGCAAAGCGGAGACCATACTGCTTATAAATATATATATCAACGCTACTACAGGGTATTATTTGTTCACGCTTATAAACGGTTGCGCGACCAGGAGCAATCAAAAGATATTATTCAGGAAGTTTTCACCAAACTTTGGGATAAAAGAGAGGCTTTTGTATTGGCATCCAGTCTTGCAGGTTTCCTTTTTACAGCTGTAAATAACAAAATTGTTGATTACTTTCTTCATAAAGAGGTACAGGCAAAATATTTTGCCGCCTTTGGCGAGTTTTTAGATGTTGAAACGCAAAAAACCGATTACCTGGTTAGGGAAAATCAACTGATGGCCCTAATAGAACAGGAGATTCAGCAACTGCCACCCAAAATGAGGGAAGTTTTTGAACTGAGCCGAAAAAGCAACTTAAGCCATAAAGAGATAGCCGATAGGTTAGCGATCTCTGAAAAAACGGTTGACAGGCAAATTTCAAATGCCTTATTCAGGTTAAAAACGAAACTTGGGCTAATTGTTTTCATTGTTTTCCTGACCAAATTTTAATTTCCTTTCCCCGATTTTTCTCCCGGAATAAAAAAAGTTAACTTTTTTTATATTTCATCTGCATGTTACCCCCTCCCTTGCCCGTCATTACATTATTACTTAGCATTATACATTATGTCATATCATCAAGCTAAAGAATTATTAAGTAAATATAAAGCAGGCCAATGTACCGATGTCGAAATGGCATTGGTAGAAAAATGGCTGTTTATGTTTAACAATGAAGATGTTGACCTTTCGGACGAACGTATTGAAGAGATAAGCAAAGAGATATGGTTGAATTTACCACAACCTGCCACCGTACACCGTAAAGTGGTATTATGGCCCCGCATTGCCGCCGCGGCATCTATATTATTATTCCTTTCGGTTGGAGCCTATTTCTTATTGCACAAAAAACAACCAGCGCTGCAGGTAGCGCAAGTTCATGACATAGCGCCCGGAGGCAATAAAGCTATACTTACCTTAGCTAACGGGCGTAAAATTTCGGTTACCGATGCTGCCATAGGGAGTTTAATGCAACAGGCCGGCAGTAAAATTGCTAAAACAGCCGATGGCCAATTGGTTTATACCGGTGTAAAGGCAAATGCAAAAATGGTCTATGATACTTTAACCATTCCGCGCGGAGGCCAGTACCAGTTAAAATTAGCTGATGGCAGTAAAGTATGGCTAAACGCGGCAACATCTATCCGTTACCCTGAAAGTTTTACCGGTACCGAGCGTAAAGTGGAGCTGATTAGCGGGGAGGCCTATTTTGAGGTCGTTCACAATGCCCGTATGCCATTCCGTGTGGTTGCCACCGGCCAAACGGTTGAAGACATAGGTACCCACTTTAATATTAGTGCTTATAGCGATGACCCGGTAATAAAAACTACGCTGCTTGAAGGCTCAGTGCGGGTTTCAAAAATAAACTCAAATGAACAACAGCTATTAAAGCCCGGCCAGCAATCAGCAGTAAGTTCATCGGGTAACGGTATTATGGTAACTGAGGCAAATACAGATGAAGCAGTAGCATGGAAAAATGGCGATTTCAGTTTTAACAATGAAAAGATCGAAAGTATCATGCGTAAGCTTTCCAGATGGTATAACATAGAAATCCAATATAATGGCAATATCACAGATGAAGGATTCTATGGTAAAATTTCACGGTCTAAAAATATTTCAGAGATATTAAAAATGCTTGAACAAACCAAAAAGATACACTTTAAGATAGAGGGAAGGAGGATAACTGTTATGCAGTAAATTCTACATTCTAAGGTTATCCTTACTTAAAAAGCCATCCCGGTTGGAGCCGGGATGACTAAAGCCTGGATCATCTTAATAATTAATTAAAACTATTGATCAACAGCGTTTGCCTGCCCATCGGAAAATGAAAAAGGTATAACGCATAAAACCATGCTAAACAAATGTACAATTTTTACTCAAAAAAAAGGGTGCAGCCACCTGGCCGTATCGCTAATGTCTTGTTGATTATGAAGATCACCACACTGCTTTTGGTCACAGTTATCCTGCAGGTAAGTGCGCGTTCTTTTGCTCAGAAGGTTACTTTGAATGTAAAGAACGCGCCATTAGTTTCTGTATTTGACCAGATACGTAAACAAACAGGGTGTGATTTTCTTTTTTCATCGTCTATTTTAAAGGACGCAAATTCTGTAAACATTAATGTTAAAAATGTAGAATTAAATGAGGCGCTCAAAAAGATATTTGAAAGTCAGCCCCTGGAATTTTCTATAGAGAATAAATCAGTCGTGATATCTTCGAAAGAAGAATCCCTTATAGACAAGATAAAGGATATATTAGCTATACCCGTTGACGTACACGGGCAGGTAACAGACTCGGCCGGTACCCCTTTGATCGGTGCCAGTATCAGGGTGAAAAACGGCAAAATACTTGCAGTCACAAATGCCAGCGGAGAATTTTCTATAAAAAATATAGAAATGGGCACCACCCTGGTAATTAGTTATGTTAGCTATGTGCCAAGGGAATTAACCATATCTCGCGAAAACGCAGATAAAATAAGCATTGTGCTAAAATCCATAACCAGTAAATTGAATGAAATTACTGTCAGCACCGGCTATCAAACTATACCTAAGGAAAGAGCTACCGGCTCTTATGGTGTGATCACTTCTAAAGATATTGAAAAAAGAATGGCACCGGACCTTTTAGAAAGAATTGAAGGTGATGTGCCCGGCCTGTTGGTTACGGTAGGTCAGCCGGATCGAAGCCTTATTCCTAACCGCGATCAATTCACGATCAGGGGAACATCGACCATCAATGCCAATAAAACTCCGCTTATAGTTTTAAATGGTTTCCCAACAGAATTGGACCTGGTAAATATAAACCCGGACGATATTGAAAGCATCACTGTATTAAAAGATGCAGCAGCAGCCTCTATTTGGGGGGTTCGCGCCGCCAATGGTGTATTGGTTATTCAAACCAAGGTTGGTAAATTTAATAGCCCTACTCAGGTAGGTTATTCCAGTATATTTACTTTCAGCACCAGCCCACGGCTGAGTTATCTACCTGTACTTCAATCTGCCGATTATTTAAGTTTTGAAAAGGAGCTTGTTAACAAAGGCATATTGCCGCTGGCAAGTTCGCCATTAGTGATGTTCCCGCCGCCAACTTCAACAGGAACGCAACTCGCCATTGATTTAAAAGCAGGCAGGATCACACAAGCCCAATATGATCAACAGGCCCAGCAACTTGGTCAAAACAATGTTTTTGACCAGTACTCCAAATATATCCTGCATAATGCATTTTCACAGCAGCATAATATTTCCATAAGCGGCGGATCAGAAAACTCCCGGAGTTACTTATCAGGTTCATATAGCAATGAATTGCCAAATGCTGTAAATAATGCCGGGCAGCGACTTACCGTTAATTTCAACAATGAGACAAGGATCACCAATAAATTAACAGTATCCAATAATATTGAAGTTACAATACTCCAGGATAAAAATAATGGCATTGGGTTAGCGGGGTTGGAGCCCGGTTCAAATACTCTATTGCCTTATGACCAAATAGTTAATTCGAGCGGGGCTTCGAATAATTTTTATTACCGTGCTAAAAAAAGTACCCTGGACTCCTTACAAGCCAAAGGCTTTTTGCCCTGGACCTACAATTACCTAAATGAACTTTCAAACGCAGACAATACCGAAAAATCATTGACCTATAGGCTTACATCAGGTATCAATTATAAGATTTTACCTGTACTGAGCGCGGATGTAAAGTATATGATGGAAAAGGGTTATGATAAAACAAGAAACTATTACAACCCGAACACCTATTATGCAAGAAACCTGGTTAATTCCTACACCACCATTGATACCCACGTTAACGGCGTTCCTCAAGGTGGTGTATTGAACCAGTCAGAAACAGATCAGGACAATTATAATTTACGGGGACAGCTGAATTTAAGTCCAAATTTCGGGGCGAAGAGCCGGGTTGATGCCATTATCGGCGCGGAGATTCGTCAAACCGTAGCTACATCCTTTGCAAATACCGCCTATGGGTATGATGACAGGTTGCAAACATCCATTGGGCCAAGCTATACCACCAACTATAAAACGGTAAATTCATCCACCAGCCGGGTTCCCTACTCACAGACTTTTGCTAATTTAACCAACAGGTACGCCTCCATTTTCGGCAATTTTACCTATACTTATGATGGCAAATATTCAATATCGGGCAGCGCACGAAAAGATAATTCCAATCTTTTTGGTTCCAATGCAGCTATTAAAAACAATCCACTATTTTCATTTGGCGGATTGTGGAGAGTAGCGGAAGAATCTTTTTTAAAGGAAAGAACATGGATATCTGCGCTGAATATCCGGGCAACCTATGGCTTTAACGGAAATATCAATAACAACGCTTCACCTTTCCTCATCATTGCCCCAAGTTCTACTACCAACCCGATCAATGGCTCTCCGTTTGCAAGCATTGCAAACGCTGCCAACCCGCTGTTAAGCGCCGAAAGGGTAAAGACTCTTAATTTCGGAACGGATTTTTCCTTGTTTAATAACAGGATTGGCGGTAGTTTTGATGTGTACTGGCGCAAAAGTCTGGATTTGTTAGGGCAAGTGCCGATTGACCCCACTTATGGGTTTACGTCGTTATATGCCAATCAGCTCCAGATGACAAGCCGCGGCATCGAGCTTGAATTACACGGAACCGTTACCCGTTCGGAGCAATTCAGCTGGACCCCCTCGTTAAACTTATCTTACAATACAAATAGGGTAACCCAGGCCTATTTCCAGCAGCAAACAACAACTTACTACACTAATCCCTTAAATCCTATACAAGGCCAGCCTTTAGGAAGCGTATATGTTTACCGTTTTGCAGGGTTAAATAACCAGGGGGATGCAATGATCTATAATGGCAGCAATCAAAAGATATTTGCGGACGACAGGTCATTCAGCACTACAGACCTGGGCGCTTTAACAAATAAAGGTGTAACCATACCACCCTATTTCGGAAGTTTAGCCAATACGATAACCTATAAGCACTTCGAGCTCTACGCACTCTTTACGTTTAAAGCCGGGGATGTGCTTACCAGGCCGGGGCCCAACCAATATTTTAATTTGCCTTATACCAAGGTGCTTAACAGTGACTGGGCTAAACGTTGGGAAAAACCCGGAGATGAATTGACAACCGATATCCCGTCGATAGATCCAAACCATCAAACGCTGGCAAATTACCTGGCATCGGATCTTTTTATTGATAATGGCAGTTATGTTCGTTTCAGGGATTTAACACTGACCTATCACCTTCCTATAAAAGACTGGAACTGGAAATTTATGAGGGCCCTGGATGTAAGTATTACCGGAAGGAATTTAGCTTTATGGACGGCCAACAAAGATGGCATTGACCCGGATTATATTCCTACATCCACAACGGTTACCCTTCCGCCATCCAAAACATTCATTTTTAGTATCAGAGCAGGTTTTTAATCTTTTTAATATTTAAACAATGCATTTTAGAAAATATATTTTATTGAACCTTATTTTTTGCATGCTGCTTTGCTCGTGCAAAAAATATGTAGAGGTGCAGCCCAAGGGCAAAATCACCCCCACTACCGTAAGTGACTACCAGTTACTATTGAATAATACTACGATATGGAATCTTTCCACCGGCACCAGTGATTTCCTGACAGATGATATTGCATTAACTGATCCCGCCTTATTAACCAGTATATCATCAACCGAGTATTACAATATCTACCAGTTTTCAGATTATTATTACCAGGTTAGCCAGGATGACCCGGAATGGAATTTATTTTATCAGCAAATTTATACAGCCAATGTTATAATTAACGGATTACCGACAGCTACCTCCGGTACTGATGCTCAAAAGCAGGAAATGACCGCAGAGGCAAAAACGCACCGGGCATTTGCTTATCTCTGTCTCGTTAACCTGTATGCCAGGCAGTATGATTCATCTGCAGGTACAACTCCCGGTGTTCCGTTATTATTAGTGCCTACCTATACGCAGAGCCTGGCAAGAGCGACTGTTGGTGTTATTTACACACAGATATTATCCGATCTGAATAGCTCGATAAATGTGCTGCCTGCTTTACCGACCAATAAGGCTGCGGCCTCACAAGCTGCTGCTTATGCACTACTGGCAAGGACGTATTTATATATGGGCGATTATGCCAATGCGCTTATAAATGCTAACCGGGCATTAGCACTTCAGTCCACATTATTAAATTTAAATAACTATACATCAACGGGCTTGTTCCCGGGCTTTGCTTTACCATTGGGCCAAAACAACCCCGAAGTGATCTTTTTAAAAGCTTCAGAAAACCAGGACGCGCCGCTTGGCCTTAGCGCAGAGTTTTTACAGTTATTAGGAACCAAAGATCTGAGATATCCTTTTTATACCTATAATGGACCGGACCTGGGGTATTACAACGGTACGTATTATGCCTATTTTGCACCCCTTGAACCCCGTAATGAAGGGCCTACTGTTGGAGAGATGATGCTCATAGAAGCAGAGTGTTTAGCCCGGACGCAACAAGGACAAAATGGATTGACCGTTGTAAACGCCTTACGTAAAACAAGATTCAAACCTGCTGATTATGCTGACTTGACAGCACCCAATGATGCACAGGCTTTAATTTTGATTTTACAGGAAAGAAGAAAAGAATTGTTTGGCAGGGGGTTCCGCTTATTTGACCTCAAAAGATTGAACCTGGACCCAACTATGGCCAAAACGGTAACCCATCCTTTTGGCAGCCAGTCATTAACCCTAACACCGGGAAGTAACAGGTATATATACCCTATACCACAAAAGGTTATTGGTGTAAACCCCGAAATAGTACAGAATCCACGCTAAGAAATTATATATAAACCACAAATATTAAAAGAAATAAAATGAAAAAGAACATAGCATTATTGATCGTCGCCATCGCATTCCTTTCCGCGTCCGTTAAGGCAGATGGTATAGAGTTTAATAAAGGAAACTGGGAAGCAGTAAAGGCCGCTTCTAAGGCCCAGCATAAAGTAATTTTTATAGATTTTTATACCGATTGGTGTGCCCCCTGTAAGTTCATGGCGCAAACCATATTTCCCTTAAAAAACGTTGGTGATTTTTACAATAAAAATTTTATTTGTGTACAGATCAACGCCGAAAAAGGGGAAGGGATAGCGCTTAGACAGAAATACGGTATTAGCGCTTATCCGACAATGATTTTTACAAATGATAAAGAGGAAATAGTTTACCGTGCGATTGGATCAACAAGCGCGGGAGAGTTTATTGACCAGGGTAAGCTTGCGCTCACAGCCCCCTCTGCTGATTTTGAAGAACTAAAAACCAAATACCTAAAAAATGAACTTACTAAAGAGGAACTATACAAATATTATTTGAGGGTTAAAGCTCAATCAAAACCGAAAGAAACCAAAGAGGTCTTCGATAAATATTTTGCCACAGCTGCCAATGTAAGCGTTGAAATGTTTCAGGTTATAACCACAAACGTTGACTCTCCAGACAGTAAGGCGTTTATTTATCTGGAAGAGCACCGAGAAGATTTCAGTAAGCTGGCAGGTAAGGATAAGGTTGATAGTTATATCAGGAGGACGCTGATCAAAAGTGTTGAGTATAATTCTTACAAAACCAACGAGGAGTATGTTGCTGCAAAGAATAAATTAAAAACCCAAATCGATTTATCCGAAAAGGAGGAACTTTCTATAGATATAAATTACTATTCCGAGGCAAAAGATAAGGACCGCTTTATGGCAGCCGCTTCAAAATTAGCAGACAAATATTTACAAAATAACGATTTCGAATTGAGCAACCAGATTGGTGGAAGTATGAGGTTTACATTGGGTAAAGATGAATTATTAGTGGTTAAATCATGGGCCGAACGTGCTTTGGCAATTAAAGATAACGCCCTGAATAATGCTACCTTAGCAATGGTTTATAAAAGTTTGAAGGATAAAGAACAAGCATTAAAATACATTAACAAATCGCTCGCAGACTGTGAACGGGATAACGAACCTTATACCTCACGGGTTGAAATGTTCAAAAAGGAGATTGAAAACGCGGCATATTAAAAGACCTGCACTTTAGTTAAAAATCTAATATTCAATTCGGTAACTACAAACGCCGGGTTTTTGCGAATCCTGTGCCTTGTTGATGTTGTTAACCAACAAGGCACAGGATAGATGCAAAATAAATTCAAAATCATGGATTTGGAAAGACTTTTTTATAAAGCTGTGCTATGCCTTTGCCTTTTTTTACCGCTTTACCTGGCTTCATGTACAGCAAAACATGGTTTAATTGTAAGGGCTAGTGAAATCAGCCCGACAGATACCGTATGGTATATGGAAGTTAAACTAATACCGGGCCGTTTTACTTATATGTTACCATTCAATGTTTTAAATATTGAACAGCCTTATGACCTGCAAGGTGATTTTGATTTTGGCAGCACCAATACAATGGTACTCCGTTACCGTTTTGCAGATGAGCTGCAATTGCAGGAGGTTAGAGACCGCCTGCTGGCTACAGGCAGGATAGCAGACATAAAGATAACGAAAAGCAGCAATTAGGATAAAAGACTTACGAAGTTTAAGAAACTTCGTAAGTCTAATAACAGGACAGCAATGGACACCAATATGCTCACTTCAGCCGGTTTATGCCTGGTTATTGTTGTGCTACTGGCCCTTATTGCCAAAATGATATGGAACCGCGCCCATGGTCATGATGATTTGGATGGGTTGCTTTAAAATACTCTTCGTTCTTTATAGTTTTTCATTACTTAAATGAAGGTCAGTTAATAAACAAAATAAACCCCTCCCGGAAAGAGCCGGGAGGGGTTTATTTTGGCAATGATTACAGTAAAGGAGCAATAAAATGCCACCAAATATTTTTTGCGCAATACTTGTGGCTACAGCCTTTTTACTGCTCCACTATGATAAAAAGAAATGATTGAGGCAAGGGGTAAATTTATAGCAGATTTACGGCTCACGAGGTAGTTTAACGCAGCATGAGGCAGTTTTAACTGCGGTTATAGCAGTTAAATGCAGTTTGGGGATATAATAAATTAGGGTAAACCTATAACAGGATTATATGTTCCAGGCGTTCCAACCGTTCCAGGTGTTCCATTTCAAATTGGAACACCTTATACAAAAAGTATCAAACCTATTGGTCCTTATAGCGGGTATGCCGTATCGCTCTTGGTTTCCGACAAAACAAAGAAGCTTTGTACGGTGGTAATATTAGGCAAGGTTGCCAGTTTGTTTCTGTAAAACTTATGATAAGCATCCATATCGCTCGAGGCGATACGCAGTATAAAATCAAAGGTGCCGGTCATTTGGAAACATTCCATTACCTCGGGGAATTTGGCAACTTCCTGTTCAAAAGCGTTTAAGGTGCTTGCGGCGTGGTCGTTCAAAAGCACATGGCTAAAAGCAATGAGGCTGTTATTGATCTTTTTCTCGTCTAAAATGGCAACAATACGTTTTATATAGCCCTGGTCTTTTAACCGCCTTATGCGTTCATGAACCGTAGCGATGGATTTATGGATCTTATAGGATATTTCTTTGTTGGTAAGTGACGCGTCGCGCTGTAAGAGCTTTAAAATCTCCCGGTCGGTTGGGTCTAAATCTGCCATGGTTGTTAAATTGAAATCCGTAAAATGGAAAAACATACAATGATAAGAACAGTGCGCCAATAAAACTGAAAAATAGCTAAATAAAATACCATAAAAGCATAATATTTATGGATTTTGACCAAATGGTTGTTACTATTATTGGATGTGTGGACATTTACCGTATAAATTATTAGATATGATAAGCAGTTTAGAGGTAGATAATTTAGGTACAGGCCTTAGTAAAAAATTCGGGCATTTATGGCATTTGGTAGGCAGTACACCAATGCTCGAACTAAAATATACCTACAACGGCAGCGCAGGCAGAATATTTGTAAAATGCGAGCATTATAACCTAACCGGCAGCGTGAAAGACCGCATGGCCCTGTACATCTTGTACCAGGCTTATAAGCAAAATAAGATCGATCCAACTGATACTATTGTAGAAGCTACCAGTGGCAACACGGGAATTGCCTTTGCGGCTATTGGCAAAGCATTGGGCCACCAGGTGAAGATAATTATGCCCAACTGGCTGAGTAAGGAGCGTATAGACATTATCCGCAGTATGGGTGCAGAAATTATATTGGTGAGTAAAGAGGAGGGGGGCTTTTTGGGCAGTATAAAACTCAGCGAAGAAATGGCCGAAAAGGGCGGCGTTTTCCTGCCCCGCCAGTTTGAAAACCTTTATAATGCCGAAGCCCATGAAATGACCACCGGTAAAGAAATATGGGAACAATTGGCGACTATTGGCCTTAAACCTGATGCTTTTGTGGCCGGTGTTGGTACGGGCGGAACGGTAATGGGCGTCGGTAAATATTTAAAGGCCATGAACCCCAATGTTAAGGTGCATCCTTTGGAGCCGGCAGAATCGCCAACATTAACAACAGGCCACAAGGTGGGCAGCCACCGTATCCAGGGTATATCAGATGAATTTATACCCGCTATTGTTAAGCTCGATCAGTTAGACAAAGTTTTGCAGGCCAATGACGGTGACGCTATAATTATGGCGCAAAAACTATCGAAACAACTGGGCCTTGCCGTAGGCATATCCTCCGGTGCAAATATCATAGGCGCTATAGAGCTTGCCGATGAGTTAGGCCCGGATGCTGTTGTGGTAACTATCCTTAGCGACAGTAACAAAAAATACCTCAGCACCGACCTGATGAAAGAAGAACCGCCTAAACCTTGGTATTTTTCGTCATACACCGAATTTACAGGCTATCAGCCAATTTCGCGCTTACCTGAACCTATCATACAGTAAAAAATCATTTAATTATCAAAACCAAACTAAAAACATAAAATGAAAAAAGTATTCACAATCGCCGTTATTTTATTAATGGCAGCGGCCCTGCAAACCAAGGCGCAAATATTAACCCCGGTGCACTGGAGTTATGCCGCAAAGAAAATCAATGCAACAGAAGCTGTCGTATTTATGAAAGCCAACATAGATGATGGCTGGCATTTATACTCGCAAACCGTTAAAGAAGGTGGCCCGGTAAAAACAACCATCACCTTTCCACCGTCAACGCTATACAGTTTAATTGGCAAAACAACCGAACCAACACCGGTTACCCGGTATGAAAAAGTGTTCAGTATGGATGTTAGTTATTTTGAACATGAGGCTATCTTTCAGCAAAAAGTAAAGCTGAAAGCCGGGCAGGTAACCGTAAAAGGCACATTGGAATACATGACCTGCAACGACCATCAATGCCTGCCGCCTGAAAACGTTGAATTTAGTGTAGCTATTAAATAATAACCGCGATGCAACAACGACCAACCAGTACGCGCGCTGCTTTATTTATCGGCCTGCTAACAGCTTTATTTTTACTGACAGGAGTTTGCCCGTTACACACTTATGCGCAGGATACCGTATCAACTACAGGTGTGGTGTTTAGTTCTTCCACACCCGCTACCGCTAAACAAAGTATCAGCAAAGTTGATAGCCCTAAACAGAGCGTAAAAGCAAAAGATACCCACCAGGAAAAGCGCAGCCTTTGGGCAATATTTATCGCCGGTTTGTTAGGCGGGTTTGCAGCTTTATTGATGCCCTGTATTTTCCCAATGTTGCCTTTAACGGTAAGTTATTTTACAAAAAGCGGCAAGGATAAGGAAAGTGCGGTAGGTAAGGCGCTGTTGTATGGTTTATCCATTATTGTCATTTATGTGGTATTGGGTTTACTGGTTACAGTTGTTTTTGGGGCCGATGCGCTGAATAGCCTGTCAACCAACGGTATTTTTAACTTTTTCTTCTTCCTGTTGCTGGTAGTATTTGGAGCATCATTTTTAGGCGCGTTTGAAATTACCCTGCCAAGTTCGTGGGTGAATAAAATGGATCAAAACTCGGACAAAGGCGGCCTGGCAGGTTTGTTTTTTATGGCGGCTACACTGGCGCTGGTATCCTTCAGCTGTACCGGTCCAATTATCGGCACCTTGCTGGTGCAAGCTGCCACCACAGGCGCGCTATTGGGCCCGGCAATAGGGATGTTTGGTTTTGCCTTAGCGCTGGCTATACCTTTCGCTATATTCGCTATGTTCCCAAGCTTGATGCAATCGTTGCCCAAATCAGGCGGTTGGCTAAACAGCGTAAAGGTGGTTTTAGGCTTTTTGGAGCTTGCTTTTTCTTTAAAATTTTTAAGCAATGTTGACCTGGCCTATCATTGGCACTGGTTCGACAGGGAATTATTCCTGTCGCTATGGATAGTGATATTCGCCCTGATGGGGATATACCTTTTAGGGAAGTTAACCTTCAGTCATGACAGCCCATTGGCCTATGTTTCTGTACCTCGGTTATTCCTGTCAATTGTTGTTTTATCATTTACCATATATATGGTACCCGGCTTATGGGGCGCGCCATTAAAATCAATAGCCGCTTTCCTGCCGCCGCAGGCTACGCAGGACTTTGATTTGTATAACGTTGGAACGGGTAATACCAATAGTTCGGGCAATAATGATGTGACAGATAATAAACCGCATAAATATGCTGATTTGTTTGATAAGCCTAAAGGGTTTAACCCGTTTTTTGATTACGATGAAGGAATGGCCTATGCCAAAAAAATGCATAAGCCGGTGATGATAGATTTCACGGGCCATGCCTGTGTTAACTGCCGCAAAATGGAAGCTAATGTGTGGACAGAGAAGGAGGTTTATAAAACGATTAACCAGGATTATGTGCTTATACAGCTATATGTAGATGATAAGACTGATCTGGAACAGGCAGAACAAACTACCACTCCCGAGGGTAGGCAGATCAAGACTATAGGTAATAAATGGAGCTACCTGCAAACCTCAAAGTTTGTATCAAATTCGCAACCGTTTTATGTACTGCTTGATCCGGTAACACAACAACCATTGGTTCCGCCCCAGGGTGCTGATTATGACCCCGCGAGTTATCTTAAATATTTGGATAGCGGATTAAGGGCATTTGCAAAATGATCATAGTTAGGTCTATAACAAATTTAATAAATCACCATATAAAAGTCTTCGATCGTTCTTAATAGGTTTAGTTAATAATTAATGTCATAAAAGCATCCTCAGAAGCGGGTGCTTTTTTTGTTTTTATGCGTGGCTTTTTACTTTTACCTTTATCTCAACAAACCGGATCAGAAACTTCAAAACTTAGATCAATCAAATGAGAAAAGTAATCTACGCCATCAACATGACACTGGATGGCTGCGTTGACCACACCAAATTTTATCCCGATGAAGACACGTTCGAATATGCCACGCAACTCACGCGGGATGCCGGCACATTCCTCTACGGGCGTAAAACTTATCAATTGATGGTTCCTTATTGGCCCGATGTGGCGAAAGACCCTGCCGAACAGGGGGATAAATTTGCGCAGGCATTTGTTGCTGTCGAAAAAATGATTGTTTTTTCACGATCATTAGATACCGCTGAAGAAGAAAAAACGAGAATTGTTAGCACAAACCTTTACGACGAAGTACTTAAATTAAAACAAGAACAAGGCAAAAATATTTTAACGGGTGGTGTAAACATTCCTTCGCAACTTGCAGCACTTGGCCTCATTGATGAATATCATATTATAGTTCATCCGATAGTTGTAGGCGAAGGGACGCGGTTGTTTGAAGGCATCAACCTGCAGGAGAAATTACAATTAAAATTGGTTGAGTCAACGGTTTTTAAGTCGGGGAGTATTGTGCTGAGGTACTTGAAAAAATAATAGCTGCACATTTTGGCGCGGGTAGAAGCCTCTTTCTTTTACCAAAGGGCTTTTTTTAAATTAATGTTTACTTTTAACAAATCATTTAACCTCGCATACGATGAAAAAAAACATACTGATAACAGTGGCTTTGCTCTTTTCTTTTGGCGCTGTATTCGCCTATTTTGCCGGTATAGATGGCAAATGGTCCGCCATGCTAAAAGGGCCGGATGGCAATGAATTCCCAATAACTTATACGTTTAAAACCGATGGCGCCACGCTCACAGGTTCAATGATCACATCGATTGGCACCTCCGGCATTTCGGATGGCATAGTGAAAGGGGACAGCTTATGGTTCACTGCTAACGTCAACACCATGAAGATCAAAAATAGAGGCAGATACTACGCCGACGGCGACTCAATAAGCCTGCGGGTGGGTACCAGATCAACGCATACTACATTGAAGCGCGCTATGGATAAATAAGCCTCTTCATCC
>Ga0206890_1015_pt1 | contig 55548 bp, 56 predicted proteins | sample Alteio_BWOrgHeat_58_FD_152960 | JGI IMG/M metagenome (GOLD analysis project Ga0206890, IMG submission 152960) | Enriched cells from forest soil in Barre Woods Harvard Forest LTER site, Petersham, Massachusetts, United States - Alteio_BWOrgHeat_Nextera6 ... | reverse complement strand
TGCCCAACAATAATTATCTGCGCTGGTTTAACCCCGAAGTGCCTTACCGCCATAAATGCCAGGTGCAGAAGCCGCATAAATATTTTTATAAACATGATATGGAGTGCCGCTTTTATAAATTCGGCTCCTTATGGTCGTATTTTTCCATCGCCTGTTTTAACGATTGCCTGGCTTACCTCACCAGCCAGTCCACTGAAAAACTAAACATCCCCACTTATGTGCTTGCAGCGCAAAATGATGGATATTTCCAGGGCAAGACGATGGCAGACATGCAGAACATCATGGAGCGCTATATAGAAAAGCCGGTAACGCTTGTGCGTCCCACCACTCATATTTGGGCTGCGGCACCGGAGCATATCTATGCAGCCCTGCAATATGCATATGGTGAGAATGGTGAAAGGCTCTAGAAAGTCTATTGCTGCAGGGTATAGCGAATTTCTTCGGTTTGCAGCGCCTTCGCAAAGCTGGGACGTTCAATAACTTTGTTGCACAATTGGATGATGTGCGTGCCAAGCGTTACTTTATATTCGACCAGGCGGGTCCAGTTGGCAATCACGGTGAGGAAGAAATCGGCAATCGTTACCTCATCTACGCAAAGATAGGGTTGGGTTTGCAGATGTGCTTCCACATCACGCCAGAAGAAGCCAATGCGCTTTGCCGCCAATTCACACGCTGCCTGCCGCGCCGCCGGATCTTTGAGATTTTTTGATAGCAGAAAATAACTGCCATATGCCTGATGGAGCGAGCTATTACAGAATGCCAGCCATTCGAGGGCTTTTGCACGTCTCATTTCCTCCGCGGGCAGTAACGGATGTGGATGTTTTGTAAGTAAATGAATCGCGATGGCGGCGCTTTCGCGAAGCAATAATTCTCCATCTATCAAGACAGGAATCTGCCCGCGTGAGTTCAATTTCAGGTAATCTGCCTTGCGGTTGTCAGTTTTATGGATATCGACACATGCCAGCTCAAAGGGCACATTCAATTCATTGAGCAGCGCATGAATGGCAAGGGAGCAGGCACCTGGAGAATAGTATAATATGTACATGCCAGACAGCCTAGGCATATCTCCTGATGAGTCAAGCGCCTCCATGCGGGATAAGGCGCTTGTATCTAGGTACAGCCTATTATAAGACATTGGGCAAGTAAGAATCAGATGATTGGCAATATGGTAAGAGTGTCTAGGCTGCACCGTCAGTATAGTAGTGTTTTGGATAAAATCCGCCTTAAGTGGGTATTCTGTGTCTAGTTTATTATCCAGGCGGTTTCTGCCCTTATTCCTTACTCAGTTTCTTGGGGCGTTTAACAATACCATATTCAAGAACGCGCTTGTGATGCTGATTACGTACCGTGTCGCGAGTCTGAATCCTCAATACGCGCAGTTCATGATAGCGCTTTCCACCGGGCTGTTCATGCTGCCTTACTTTCTCGTCTCCGCCACCGCCGGACAATTGGCCGATAAATATGACAGGGCAAAACTGACCCGCATTACCAAGATAGCGGAAATTATTCTGATGCTGTTGACTGCAATCGGATTCTTCGCAGGTAATATACCGTTCCTGCTGTGCATACTTTTCTGCATCGGCGCGCAATCCACTTTTTTCGGCCCCATCAAATATGCGCTCATACCCCAGCATTTAAATGAAGATGAATTGCTGGCCGGCAATGCCTATATTGAAGCGGGGACGTTTCTTGCTATATTGTTCGGCGCGATTCTGGGCGGGTTGCTGGTGCTGCAGCCCAACGGCAATCTCCTGATGTCGGTGTTGATAATCACCTGCGCCGTAATCGGCTATATCAGCAGCCTTTATATTCCCGCTGCGCCACCGCCCGATCCGACATTGCGCATGAACTGGAATGTGATGCAGGAGAATCTGCATATACTGCGCTATGCATGCGAGGATGCGGAAGTGTTGTTATGTATCCTTGGCGTCTCATGGTTCTGGATGCTGGGCGCTATATTCCTTTCGCAGTTTCCGCCTTATGCAAAACATATACTTTTTGCGGATGAGACTGTGGTAACTTTGTTCCTGACCGTATTTTCTATCGCCGTTGGCGTGGGTTCCGTGCTGTGCACCAAATTGCTCAAGGGCCAGATACGTACTACCTATGTAGTGGCCGCCATGGTGGGCATTTCACTTTTTACCACTGATTTTTATTTCGCATCGCTTAGCGCAGTTCATAATGCGGATGGAAGTGTGATGGGCGTAATGGAGTTTGTCCGATACCTGCCGAACCTGCGTATCCTGGGCGATCTTTTTCTGATTTCGGTGTGCGGCGGTTTATATATCGTTCCGCTCTATACGATTATGCAGGTGCAAAGCGCCGAAGAGCATCGGGCGCGTATCATTGCTGCAAATAATATCATCAATGCTATGTTCATGGTGGCTTCCGCTATACTCACGGTGGTTCTGCTCAAACTTCATTTTACTATTCCGGAAATTTTCTTAAGCGTAGCGGTGCTTAATGCAGCCGCGGCGGTGTATATGTATAAAACACTGCCTGATAAGGCGGTGTAATGCGCCAGCTTGGATAAAATTATAACTGCCTTTTAACTCCAGAAACAAAACTATCCCACGATTTTTTAGCATTGTTTTGCAGCTTCATTGCGTCGTGTTCGACATTATGCGCTTCGCTGATCATGTGCTGCCCTGTATTATGCCCCCAGGTCTTAATGTCTTTAACATCATGTTTGAGAGCATCTTCTGGATTCAGCATAACCCTCAGGCTATTATCCATATGAGCATAAAACCCTGTCGATGAAATGGGGTGATTGAAATTTTTCTGTACGACCTCATCTCCGTTCAGCAGTTTAGCAACGGTCGGCATGGCGCGATGGTCATTGCTGTTGGCCGAATAAGCGTATTCACCGCCGAATGCTTCCTTTACCGGCAGGATCGCATCGAGTCTCCCCAGAGGCTTGTTTTCCGGCTGGTTTACGAACGTACCGAAATACGTGCCATCATTATGCTTATTGCCATGGCGCGCAGAGACAATATTTTTTTCAATGTCATGAAGCGTTATCGAGGCGCTACCATGGTTAGCCGTTTCCCTGACAATCTCATTGGCTGCCTGGCGTCCACCCCAATCTTCCAGCATGACAGTTTTGGGGATTTTATTCCCGAACAGGGGAGTTGTCTCGCCAAGTATCGGCACGCCCAATTTCTTTTCTTCTATAGCCATGGCTAATGTGGTGACGGCATACGGCCCACCAATGGAGTGAGCCAATATAGTCGTATTGTCTATATGCAGATGACGCTGCTGTATGGTTTGCGCCATATCTTTCATAAAGGGGATTACATCCCCAGCCTGCAATTTATCATTGCCGTGAACCATGCTGCCAAGCACAGGAAGCGGATGCGTAGGATCAACACCGGGATATACTATTATCAGATTGGTTTTATGCGTTTTAGGATCCGTGGTTATAAAGGCCATGCCCTTGAAGCCATCCCCATTTAGGTTGGGGTTGGTATGATGTGTGATCATCTCAAGTTGTATATGATTTGCGTGATTGCCGGGGTCGCGTACCGAGACATTGACCAGATGGTCGCGGTTTGGAAATTGCGAATGGTCGCGCATATAGGCTCCCGATACCGCATGATTGATGGCGGCGTTGATCGGTAAAGCATCATTCTTGTTAAGAGTATCCACGTCACCCATTGTATCTGTGAAGGTGAGGGCAGTTAATATTGCCAGGGCATTTTTATCTGTCGGATCCGCCCACAGTTTTTCTTGCGTGGGAAGCGAATTTTCATGCTGTGGGGGGGGTGATGAATGTCTACAGGAGCCACTTTTAGCGCATTTCCGATTTGTCTGGCCTGGTGCAATACATGCACTGGAATAGGCGGAAAAGATGGCATTGGAAGCGCTCCTCGTAAATTAGTAAGGATTCCTAACGCATTCTAGAATAACAAATATTGGTTAATTAATAGTTAATTCTGAGAGGTATTCCCCGCGTGGGGTGATAGGTGATGGGGCATTCCCTGCAGTCCAGGGCTCTTTGGGATAAGGCGCGGGCGAAATATAAAGCTATTCCTCTTCGTCATCCTGGCCTACGCCCAGATTGTCGAGATCTGCTTTTTTGAGCGACAGGAAGCGCGCGCTGCCGTGGCCAGCAAGCGGGTAGAGTTCCTGTTTGCTGATGACGCCCTGAATCTGGAGCTTCTTGATAAATAGCTCTAATATGCCCAACGCTCCGCCAGCACCGCCTGCCTGCATGTTATACAGCCGCACGCCGCCAAAAAACTCCGGCACTTTGGTTTTGTAGGGAATGGGCGTATGGGCGTCTTTCACCGGTTCCCAATTGGCGCTTTTTATCCATTTGAGGATGGTCAGTTCGTCTTTCGAGAGTTCGATGTTCTTAAGCGGATTGAGCGGTTTGGCGGCGAGTTGCATGTGGCCTCCCTTGTGAATGCTGGGAAGAGCGTAGAGAGACTATCGGTATATGTCATCATCTTTGTTTCGTGGATTGCTCCGTCCGCTTAACCGTTCGGCTTTGCTTCTATTACTAGGAATTGGTCCCGGTTTTTCTTGTGGTAGCCGGATACCCATACTGACCATATCTATATCGTGTAATACAAGCGCGCCATTAAATTCACTGAAACTGTAAGGAGACTGGATAAACCCCTGTTTAACTGCAATTTTCAGCATGCGACTTACCAAGCGGACATTTTCTTTTGAAACGAAGGTTCTGAATTCACCATCGCCTTGAGAAACCCATTCGGCCTTTTTTACGGCGTCCTTAAGCTCAACCAGAACATGACGCGTGCTTTTCTCTAAATAATCTATCAGCCGATCTTGCTGTGGCCGCCTATGATCTCTTGCCATAATATTCTTCCATAAATAGCTCACGCTATTCTACCATTAACTCTTTAAAAAACAGTTAATAAAGGCCGGTGGAATGCTAAAATGGCGCTAAATTCAATGATATTAGAGTTGTTTGTGCATTGCGCCTTTTTCTACTGCTCTTTCAATATCACCGGCAAATTGCTCAGACGTTTTTGCAATGCGCAATGATAAGGTTGCATAATGCACAAGCAAAGCACATCCGCTAATAAATATGGCTGGCATTAGCAATCCTAAACTACCCACCAGAGGATAGGAGGATAATAATAAGTGCGTTACCGGATATGCGTGGGCTGCCGTAGTTAATGTGATTGTGCCGCAGATGCCAAAAAAGAGGACGGCAATGCTTGCAAGGCGAGCGCTTCTGCGAAGCCCGCGTGCACGCTCCAATTGATCATTTTTTTCTTTTAACAGGATAGCATTATCTAAGGAGCTAAATATCTCATTTAATGATGTTGTATGTATCCCAGACATAATATTTCTCCCTGATAGATTCACCTCAGTTTACTTAAAAAATATTAAGCAATAATTAAAATTACATTGCATTTTCTGGATTTTATTACAGCCTATGCATTGCTGTGCGGAATGGCGGCTATTTCCTTGGTGAAGTGCCCAAAGAGCTTGAGTTTGATGGGGAGGATACGTGTTCAAGCCATGTGCCCTTTTCATCAATCAGGCCAAGCGCGCGGGCTTTAGGCACCACATCATTAGTGCGATTGACATCAAGTGCTCGACGAAGAGTGGCGATTCTTCCGTTAACTGCTGGCACCGTAACGCCGTTGCCAATGGCTTCGGCAATTGCTTCGGGGTCTTTGCCTATAGCCAGCAAACATAATACCTCTATGTGCGGAGCAGATATGCGTATTCCTTTTTCAGTTGGGGCTTCAATTATACCTAGCTCGATAGCTTTGCTAACGGCCTCCTTACGGCTATTGACTCCGAGTTTTTGAAAGAGTGACTTAACTTGGGTTTTAACTTTAGAAAATCCAACCTCAGTTTCTGCAGCTATATTCTTGTATTCTTTACCTTGAACAATAAGTGATAACGCGTCTAGTTCCCATTCGCTAAATTCAACAGAATCTGACCGGTTGGTGGTAAGAGAAGAACCCTCTTCATGTGCGGCCAAAGGAGGTGTTTCCTTAGGCTCTAATACACCCCGGAGAGTATTGCAAGCCCTATCAAAAAGCCTATGGACTCTGTCAAAGTGGATGGTCGTGAATCGCCCAATCTCTTTAAAATTTGGGTGCGTTTCCTTGTCCTGTAGCTGTTCATAGTATGCTTCCATAACCCTGCGCTCATCATCAGGGAGTAACTGAATTGCTGCCATAAGTGCTGTATTTTCCATCGACGAATGCACTTGCTTTTCTACAAGAGGATATCTGGTATCGGCAATTCTGCTGCTGATGGGTTTTCCTTCCCCTTCTCGCCCAAGTCTTAGATCAAGACTCAGAGTTTCTCCTGAGCGCAGGGCAGTAATATCTTTTAGTGGAATGCCTGATTTTTTAACAAGCGCTTCATCGGTTACCTCTAGTCCCGCGCTAAGCAGTTCCTGCTCAGCGCTATATAACGCTGGCAGCTTATTTTGGATCCATGCGGCGCGCCGGATCATTCTCGTTTTATCACGGGCAAATGTTTTAATTATTCCTTCTATTGTTTTGGTGGCATAAGTAATAAATTGAGTATCCTTCACGGTAGGGTCGAATCGATTAATTGCCTCTGTGAGTCCTTTAAATCCTTCATGCAAAATATCATCATATTCACAGTAACCCTTGCGAACAGCCCAATAAAAAGATCTAGCTATGCTTTTTACAAGGGGCCTAAACTGCGCTGTAATTATTTCTTTGACTTCATTTTCATCGAGCCTGCCGCGGCTTATATCTTCCTCGATGGCTTCTACTCTGATTTCAATTGCGCGATCGATTATATCTCCTTTCATGCTTCTCAGAATACCCAGAGCTTGCTCTGGAGTCAGAGGGGGTATTTCTTTAGCTTTTTTATCTGTTTCTTCAGTCATGTGCGCTCTCTGGCCGCTGAAAATATGTTAGCCAATTCTACCCAAAAACCCTTTAAAAATAGTTAAGAATTTAGCTTTTACAGGGCGCGTTCCGCCCCCAAATTCGCATCCGCGGATTTCCCCCTGCGGTCGTTGCGATAGAGCTCATCCATGTATTCATGTGAGTGCCTAATGCCTCGTTCCTAGTATCTCGCCCCTAGTGCCCCTAACCCCTAATCTCTTCAACCCATTAACCCATCAATACATTATTCCATCTATGACCCAGACACCCATATCTCCCAATATCATTGCCCGCATCAATCAGGTTGCGCGTTACGTCGTAAGCGGCGTTACTCCTGAGACCTGGTTTGGCCCGCTGCAGCCTTTGCAGCCCATGGCCCCTGCCGATGTGGCAGGGCGCCGTTTTGATTATCCGACCGGCTATAACCTCGACATCACGCCGCGTTCCTATGATGAGCTTAGTTTCGACGATCTGCGTGCGCTGGCTGATAACTGCGACATACTGCGTTCGGTAATTGAAACGTGCAAAGACCAGATAGAAGCGCTCGAATGGACGATTCGCGTGAGCGGTGACGGTAAACATGCTGCAAGCGACGACCAGAAAGGCCGAATCGATCAAATCACACAGTTCCTGCATTGCCCCGATAAAGAGCATAGTTTCTCGCAGTGGCTGCGGCAATTGCTCGAAGATATGTTCGTGATTGATGCTGCTTGCATTTATAAGCGGCGTACGCGCGGGGGCGAACTATATGCGCTTGATATCATTGATGGCGCTACGATTAAAATCTTGCTCGATGATGGCGGCCGCCTGCCGGTGGTGCCAGACCCTGCCTATCAACAGGTACTCAAAGGCGTGCCTGCCGCCGGCTATACGCGCGATGAGCTGATGTATATCAAACATAATCCGCGCAGCCATAAAGTCTATGGGTATAGTCACGTGGAACAGGTGATGGTGACGGTGAATATCCTCATACGCCACGCGCTGCATCAGCTTGAATATTACCGCGACGGCAGCCAGCCCGACGCATTCGTGGGGCTGCCCAAGGAATGGAACCAGGATCAGATTACGTCATTCCAGAAACATTTTGACGCGATGCTTTCAGGAAATCTGAGGCTGCGGCGCAGGCTTCGCTTCATGCCGGGTGATTTCAAATACCAGGAGACCAAGGCCCCCGCCGCTCAAGGACGTTTATGACGAGTATCTCGCGCGCATTATTTGTTTCGTATTTTCAATTTCGCCGGAACCGTTTGTATCGCATGTCAACCGTGCTACCGCTGAGAGCTCGCAGAGCCGCGATATCGACGAAGGGCTTGCGCCGCTGCAGCGATTTGTGCATGGGATACTGAACCGTATAGTAAAACATGAATTTAATTCGCCGGATTTGGAATTCGCCTGGCAGGATGTGCGCGAGCAAGACCCCAAAGACGCTGCTGCGATTGATGTGGCCTATGTGGGCGCAGGCATCATGACGGTGGACGAGGTGAGGGCAGTGATGGGATTGTGGCCGCTTGGTAATAAATGGGGTGAGGCAATCGCCCCCGCTTCGCTCCCCCTCTGAAGGGGGTACCATGAAGGACTCATCCATGCGTACTGGTAAAGATAGAGCCGTAAAAAAAACTTTAGAAAATATAATCCGCATTATTTAGGCGCAGGGCCGGATGGGGGGCAATTTACCACAGCGGATAGGGACGGCACGTCTAATGGTTTGCCGTCGGGTGCAGAGGCCTATACGCACGACTCTGGCGCCTACGTCCTCAATAAAGCCGTGTGGAACGCAGGTAGCAGGAGTATAGTTCCTGATGCGGAAGCTAGAATAAAAATTAACATATGGGCTGCGGTACAGTTGGAGGTGCGCCTGTGCATCCAGCTCCAAAATGTAGTATGTTGACAACAATATCATTGGCGCCAAACATAACTCCTATGCCAACCATAATGGTGATCGCAAGATGGAAAGAAACTTTACCAAGCATAGCTCCAATACCAAGCATAATCACTCCCAAATCCGCCAGCGCCCTGGCCGTGCCTCCAGTAAGCAAATTAGCGATATTGCACAGCGCAGTTTCAATTGCTCCTGCATTGGTGCTGGGGCCAACAGCTGATGCATTTCCTGCCAATAAGGTGACAATTGTATCTGCGCCGAAGGTGAGTCCAATACCAGTGACGAGTACTAAAGCAGCGGGATAGGATATTTTTCCTACCATAGCGCCAAGCCCGAGCATAATAACGGCCATTGATGCAAGCGCTTTAACTGTTGGGCTCTGCAAACCACGTGCAAAACTATTAAGGGGGGTAGAAAATCCTATTACGCAATTGGCGGCTGAAGCGGCGATATCCCCGCCATTGGCGGGAGAAAGTTCATAAACAAGCGCCTGGGAACCATAAACAAGTGCTATACCTATTACGACAAGCAATGCGGTGGGCCATGATATCTTGCCAAAGAATGCGCCAATACCTATAATCATCACGGCAATTATTCCAACAAATTGGCCAGCCGTGCTCATGGCAATTTTTGTAATGACGTTTGAGAAAATATAGCCCACGGTATTGGGCGTGCTTCCGAGAGTATTTGAATAGCCAACAAACTGGCCCGCTACGTTCATAGGCAGTAGAAGAAACGCATTTACGAAAGCTGCAGAGCCAAATAAAATTGCAATACCTGTTACTGTTACCAACGCTGTGGAATAAGATATTTTTCCAAACATAGCGCCGATACCGACAGTAATAACAGCTATACTTCCCAGCGTCGCACCTACGCCACCCAGCATATAGTTGATAATTTTCCCGAAACCGAATGCAACAGCGTCGTTACAGCCTTTAGCAAGGTTTAGGCCACAAGGCGTCGAACCAGTATTAGACGAAGATACCAACATTGTAGTAACGATGTTGAATGCACCAAATACCAGTGTTATGCCTACAACAAATATCAGTGCAGTGGGATAGGATACTTTGCCGAATAAAGCGCCAACTCCTAACGCGGTAACGGCCAGAGTTGCCAGTGCCGTAGCAGCAGGCCCGGTAAGCATGGCCAAAACCCCATCCAAGAAATTGCCTACTACTGCTTCGCCGCTAGTATTTTGCGTTATGGGGCTAGATGTGAGTTTGGATATAATGGATGCGCTTCCGAATATGATACCTATACCAGTCGCGACTATTAAAGCTTGAGGGTAGGTTATTTTGCCAAAGAATGCACCAATTCCAAGAATAATTACGGCTACTGTAGCCAATGCCGTTCCCACTGGGCTTGTAATATAATAGAGAATATTTGTAAAAGCATAGAGAATAGAATTATTAAAAACCCCATTGGGCAGGCTGCTGTCAGAGGCATATCCTGATGTTGACTGCGAGACTAACGCCAATGATTTCACTATATTGCTTGCGCCGAATACCAACACAATGCCAACGACTACCAGCAAAGCCTGCGGATAGGTTATTTTGCCAAACATCGCGCCAATACCTAGTGCTATAACGGCCAATGTCGCGAGTGATATGCCTGCAGAACCGGTCACAAAGTTGACAAGACTATATAGGCCAATTTCTAATGGATTAGTTGTTTTAGCTGATAACGTCACTGCAGTGCCGCCCAGAGTGCGCACTAGGTTTGCCGCACCGAACATAATGGCAATTCCTACTGCAGCTGCCATAGCCTGCGGATAGGTTATTTTACCAAACATCGCGCCAATTCCCAATGCTACAACAGCGATCGTCGCCAGCGCCATACCTGTAGGGCCTGTAACAAGCGCAACGATTGCGCCAAAGGCGTACCCAATCGAATCCGTGCTGCCAGGCGTTATTGGATTAGTCGCATTTCCTCCCATTATCTGCACAATGCTTGCTGCACCAAATATTGTTGCGATACCTGCTGCTACCAGCATCGCGCGCTCTTTGGACAGTTTGCCGGCGGCGGCGGAGAATCCCAGAGATAATATAGCTATAGTTGCAATCGCCCTTCCGGTGGTACCTGTCAAAAGATAGATAATGTAGCTGAAATCACTATAGAGATTGGCGCTTCCCGTAGTAGCCATGCCCGGAAGTATGGGGTTGGAGACAACGGTAAGTCCGGCCTGTGCATATCCTGGCATCAGCATTTCAATGCCGATGGCGCAGCCAAAGAGTATGAGCAAATGCCAACAGAGATCGAGCGCGGCTTGCGCTGACAATTTCGGTGTGGCTATGGATTGTACTTTATAAGAAGGTTGGCAATACATGCGAGTATTAAGTCCCTATTATGTATATTGACGTGCATTCTTAAAATATTCTTATGACGCCACTTTAAGATAATAACAAAAATTAGTACGTAAAAACAGTGACAGTTTTGTTACCGTCTGCCTGTACCATGGCAAATAAACGTTAAAAAGTGATTAAGATATAGGCTTTTATAATCCTGATGATACGACCAGAACGTTCTTTAAACCCGATGAAGGCACCGGGTACTTCGACAAACAAATCTGCATTATGGTTTCAGCACGCAAAAACACCCATTGCGTCAGGCTTGAAGCTTTGCCCTGACGGCGCGCTATACGCTTCCTATTATCCATTTTTTATTAATCTCGCAGGAACAGCAATTGTTGGTTACTCTTCCCGCTTGCAGCATGTGAATGCGATGGCGATGTGGCAAAGCGGACGATTGGCTTTAAAGAATTCCTGAGTGTTATAATGCTTGTCGGGGGTAATGCAGTTGTTTTCGCCAGGTTGGGCATAGGTGCCCCAGGCATCTTCTGGCCAATTGGCAGCTCCATTTACCACAACACGGCCGTTAAGCGGTAATCCATCATCCATTTTTGAATCTATTGCATGAGCCTGAGCAGGAGTAAGTGCATGGATATCATCTTTTAATTTTCCTTCCACTGATCCACCAATTCTAGAAATTTCATAATAATTGCCGTAAGGTAATTGGGGGGCAGGAGCTTCAATGGCAGCATCGGTATTCCATACGGCAATAAATATGCCTTCTCCCAAAGGAGATTCGGGCAGGTAGGGCTCGAGCACACTAACATCAGGAATGCGATAATCGGTCATCCTGCTATCTGCTGAGAAGTTTTGCGGAATAAGTCCGACGGCAGACAGATGCGACCAGAATAGGGAAGTTTCACATCCCAGGTTCCATTCCCATCCTAGATTGCATGGAGAAATCTTGCCATCATTGTCTCCATGTCCTGGGGTGCCGTCGCCGTATGCCATGCCTTCGCGCTCTGCTGCTGCAGCAAGTAAGTCGCCGGGCAAACCTTCAAATTTCTGATAAAAATCGGCGACGGCTTCATCAAACTTTGCAATCTGAGCTATTTGGCTACGTAGTTTAGATATCTCTATTACTTCTTTGCCGAGCATCGTGCCGCCAATGAGAAGTCCAATGAGGCCTAATAAAATGGCAACATCAATAATAAAGATACGGACAGACTTAAAGAAGGGGATCCGTCTTGGTGTCATCACAGCAGTATTCATTTTATGATCATGCTCTTTATTTTATTATCGGAATAGTTTTTGTGCAATCGAACTTATTATAACATTATTACCAACTGAAATCCCTCTCAATTCACAATTGAGAAATGGATTATATATGGCTTCCACAGCCGACTGCATGGCAATATTTTGGGCATTTTTACTAAAATGCCAGAGATTTTCTTAAATTATTTTTAATTAGCCTGCATGATTCGGGCAATGGTAAAAGCTTTGCCGCCATATACAGTGAAGAGAGAAAATGTTCTTCATAGACTTTTAACCTTTGAATATTATACTGCGAGCCTATGCGAAAACGTCTTCTGATAATTACATTTTTCCGTTGGTTATTTAAGCATCTGTCCATTCTACCGGCAGCCAGTATGCTATTGCTTTGCAACATAGCATTTGCTGATAACATACAAGGAGAGTCTCTGCGTTCAGGTAGCGGATTTTTTATCACCCAAGAATACCTGGTTACTAATGAGCATGTGGCTAACAGTCAATGTGCTCAAATCATCGTGCGTATAAATGATAATGATACGGTGCCTGCAAGACTGATTGCCATAGATGCCAAGCATGATCTGGCATTGCTTCGTTCTCCTAAATTTTCTAGTCGGCAGACTATGTTGCGCAGAAATATGGATGCAATCAAGGTAGGCGATAAAGTGGTGGCTGCAGGTTATCCGGTGAATGTAATAGCAACAGGAACCTATGAGCTTGCTTCTGCGCAGCTGCTCAACATCAGTGACTCAGAAGGTGATACTGATAAACTGCAGTTTTCCCATTCTACAGAGCAAGGCTATTCCGGCGGTCCTTTACTGGATAGAAGCGGTAATCTTGTGGGGGTGACAAAAGGGGAAGTAAAGAAATACGAAAAGGCAAATGGAAAAGAAGAAGCCAAAACATTGGTTTCAGATGCAGATGAGGCCGTCAGCAGTGCTATATTAAAAGCATTTTTAGCAAGCAATGGCATACCATATCTGGAAGCAAATTCTACCGCAACGCTTACTGATAAAGAATTGGAGGCTTTGGCACAGAATTTTACAGTGGGTGTGCAATGTACTACTGGAACTGGCAATCTATCTCCTATTCTCAGTGTATTCCCGACTCAGGATACACTTCCTGTTGAGCCAGGCCTGCCTGTCACTGCACCGCCTAAGTAGATAAAATCATTTTTCTGTGACGAGTGTCTACCTATTCTGTCGTTTTGTGAAATGCAAAGCATCAGCACAGGATCTAAGCTAAGATTCTGTGCAGTGGCGTTCCGTGCCTTATGGAAGGACAGAGGTATGCTTCTCCCGTTTCTTTTTCATTTATATAAGATTATATTAACTCCTCCCTAATGCCAGCGTAGGTGTAGATGATTCACGTACGGTTAGCGCAGTTTGGCGCCAGTCTTTGGGTTTTGGCGTGATTCGCTGCGTGACTGATGCTGCGGGTGTCTTATTCTCTGGAGCAATTTGTGGAACGATATTTTGTGTAGCTTCTACACTCTGCAGAGGCTGTTGATAACGTTCCTTATCATTCTCTATTAATGCATTGTCACGCATTGCGCGTGCGCCCCACTCGCTAATGAGGGCCTGTTCTTTATTATGGATTGCGTCATTCTGGGTTTTTAATGACATAAATGCAGACCCCGCACTTGTTGCTGCCAAGCCAAACACAAGAGCCGGAGCAGCGGCCGGCGCGGCAATCAATGCTGCGCCTAACGTTACTGCTGTAAGGAGTGCCCAGAGTTTGCAACCACGATCCAATGTAGGGAAAAAAGCACACCCGATTAACGTGGTGCCTACTGCTGCCAATGCAATAAATGGTGCTGCGGCAGCTAGGCCACCTATTGCCGCTCCTGTTGCCGCAACCATGCAAGTAGCAGCGCCAACCCAGGCAAACATGGGATTGCTTAAATCAGGGAGCCAAGTTTTCTCCTTGATTATATGCGGCTTCTTGTCTGTGTTATTATCTTTTTCTTTATCCATTATCATACTTTTACATAGGCTGAAATTTTTTGGACTGGTCCACACCTACTGCTATAAATTACCGCCTAATAATAGCAGGTTATGTTTATACTGAATGTGAAGATTTAGTGACAGGCGGGAAAGGTTTATAGGCTAAGCTCTACAGGCCATTTTCCTTCATTTATAATCCTATTAATTCATTAACTTATTACATTATCTTAACCTTTTATTCTCATGATAAACATCGTTTTTACAGGATTGGATGAGCTTCAGGCGCGGCTTGACGAGATGCTGGAGAAGCTATATGCGGGGCTGCTTGTAAAATCTCAGTAAATTGCGCAGGCGCTGACAGATAAGGTGAGCGATAAGTTAAATGGCGACGTATTGCAGTCACGCACTGAGGTGTGCTCAAGGAGAGTATCCAGAATGAAGTGACGGATGGTGGTGAAATTGTCAACACGAGTGTGTTATCTGATTTGCTATACGCGGCAATTCAGGAATATGGCGGTGTCACCAATAGTTTTGTTCTTATAATCCTGATGATACCACCAGAACGTTCTTTAAACCCGATGAAGGTGCTAATTACTTTGACAAGCAAAGAGGAGAATTGTTGGAAGGACATGACTCAACTGGTGCTGGAGGAGAGCCCAGCTCTTTGCTGAATAAACCGAGCGACCGCTTTCATACGATTGTGATTGAGGAACAGGAATAAAACGTCCTGACAAAATGGTATATTTAAGTATAATCCGCGCTAATTATTGGAGTTTGCAATACGTAATATCTGCCCTGTCTGCGGCTATTCTAAACTTACCGAGCCTCCTTACACTGAGGTGAGTGGAGGTTCGTATGAAATCTGTCCTTCCTGCAGATTTCAATTTGGGGTCAGTGATGACGATAAGCATTTCACTTTTGAGCAATGGCGCAACAAGTGGATTAATGGCGGGATGGTTTGGGATAAGGGAAGTTCGCAGCCTCCCGAAGGATGGAATCCCGCAGAGCAATTGAAGAGTGTTACGGGATGATTTACCTTGTCCTAAGAAATTACTTCTTCTTGGGTGGTAATTTTATAAGCGCGTGTTTGCCCATGTAATGTTTAAGCGAAAGACCGAATGGGTCGGTCATAGCTTGACGAAATAACTTGCTGATGGCATCGCCCAGACGGTGGTCTTTGTGAGCAAGTTCACTATACAATGCCGCGCCCTCATCATTTAGCACCAGTTCCATAATAGCGTCGGCACCATAACGTATCTTACGTGCCGTGATGTCGCGCCCTTCGACAAAAAACCTTCCTTGCGCGTCTTTGGGTACTATTTTCTGCAAATGGGCATTGAGGGCTTTGGGTAAATCGAATAATACATTGGTTGCTACCTGCTCGGCGTAACGTTCTGCATAACGCCTGCGATCGGATGCGGAAACTTTTCCTATAATCAGGTAAACACGTTCACCGTCAAGATTGGAGCTTGTCTTGACGAGTGCCGTATCATGAAAAAGTGCCTGGATACCTTCCCGGCGTTTTTTACCTTCGTCAATGTCTTTCTGTATGCCTTCAAGGCTGCGCAATACCATAAGCGCCTGTTTGTCATCGAGTGCCTCCACTACTTTAAGCGGAATGCGTATCGTATCCATGCCTGGTTCAGGCGCTGCCCAGTTATAGGCCATTATCACATTACTGTAATCACCACTTTCTCTTGCAGTTGCTTCGATTTCATCTGTCTGGTGAATGATAGCGCGCATTTCTTCGATGTAATTTTCTGCCATGAAAAGCAGGCAATCTTGCGTATGGAAAATATAACATTTTTCTTTACCTGCGCCAGCCATGAGCGGTTTGACTTCGCAGTGATGCGCTAAAAAATCATTCAGCGCTTTCTTAGATGCCGACATAGTGCCCTGTTCCCTGTTGCATAGCTTTTGCAGAGTATAATGTATAAGTGTGCAATAGGAAACTATCATTTGAAGTAAGTAACCATTTTGCCTAGAACCTAATATCTCCATTTTTAACCCCAAAAGAGTTGTTTTTGCATCATTCGGTAGATACTGACGACGCTCCATGCGTGTCGTTAGGTGGAAAGTTTTGGCCTATACCCGTACTTGCTGCCAAGCAGAATAAGATTATTGATCCCTTGATATTAAGTTTACTGCCAATATTTGCATGCTGGCAGACGGATAAAACAGCAGCGCTTGCGACGCTGGGGCAAGTTCAATATGATGCGCTGCTTGAGATCGCATTTCAGGCAGTGCGTTACGCACATCAAGATATTTCGCGTGAACAGTTTCTCGATTTGCCGGAATTAATTGCCGCTTTCAGCATCATTGCCCAGCAGACAGGGGTGTTTGCTAAAACAGAAAGTGAAAAACAGGCCGATTCGGGGGAAGCATAAACGGGGAAGGGAACAGATCGCAGTCTTCCGATGCAGGACCAGATGGGGATAGTATTATCGCTCATGTCTGCCATATGACCGGCTGGACATGGGATTATGTTGAAAACACCCTGAGCGTTCTCCGCTTAAAAGCACTGCATAAAGAATGGTGGCACCACCCGCCACTACCCTTAATGGTTGCCAGCTATCTTGGTATTGAACCGGTGGAGCAGGGCACCCATGAGGAATTGCTGGGCAGGCTCGGGGCAGCAGGCAGGTAATATATTGTTACTCTGTCAATTCCGGCTGCCTGGTTTTCTTTTGCATTTTTTCTATCGTTTTGGTCAGTGAGTCGAGCTTGGAATGCACCAGATGCATCGCATCGACGAACACATGGTCCTGATGACTCAGGCTTTCGACGATACTGTATAATTTACCGATGTCGCTATGCAGGTCCTGAAGCTTCTCATCCAGTGATAACCTATTCCAATGCTCATCATGCCTGTGGGAATCCATGATGTCCTCCTCTCAAAAGAGCATGCTGATTATAGCATATTACGCCTTTTTGAACAAGGGGGCGCCTATCATGAAGATGGACTACGCATGACCCAGTGGTGAAAACTGGCTTTGAGCGGCAGTGCGGCGGGCTCACACCCCAGCGTATCGCCGCATAATAGTTTGAGTTCAATGCCATAGTGATCATGGCTCTCAAATGTTTTGGTAACGCTATAGGCCCAGCCTGCGTTATCGGTAGGGCCATATGTTGCAATCATATGGTCGGAAAAAGTACGAATTTTAAATTCGGAATGCTGCTTTACCTATTGTGCGGCGCGCCCCATTTTGCTTCGCAGTCATCGCCTGCACTGCATAGGATGCTCTGGGGTGCCAATGCGCCTGGCGTATTGACCTTTACCACAGAGCCTACGAGCAGCGTAGTCATCACTGCTGATTTCAGTTATTATTTTCCGGTACGCATGAGTGAAGACAGCGTATCATTCACACTGTTTCTATCGCAATATTACAAGGCGAAGAAATTCAGTTTTATAAGTGTGAAGAATTAACGGCAGGTTATTGTTTTGAAGAAACACCGCCGCGTTGTTGCGGTCGGGCAGGGGAAGTTGTGGACGGCGTGGGGGATTGTGTGACTGTGCCATCCCATGCATTGCCGTCTTTAAGCGTATCCGGATTCGCTTTGAGTATTTTAGCTGCGATATCCCTGACTTGTGCTGTGGGGACGTTTGAAGCGTCAAATTCGTACGTTTCGCCTAAGCCGCCATTCATTGTTATGGACTGGGCCATTTCGAGGGCTCCGGCTTCAGCAGCGCCAACTTCACCTTTTGTATTCACAGGAGCACCGAATGTTTTGAGAGCCAAGCTATTTGCCTGGGCTGTTTTTACAAGATCAGCGCCTGCCATTTCAATATTCTTGGCCAGATCCGCAGGCAACACATACTGAACCATAGTAAAGGGGCGGCCAAGATTGCTATCCACTACAAACTGGTTTGTTTTTGAATCTACGGTATATTTAAAATCGCCCTCTATCCGCTTCATGCCGGATGCTGTTAATGCAGATTTTTCCTGTATTTCCAATGCGGCTTCAGATTGTTTATTCTGCGCTGTCAGGGTTTGAGCTTTTGCTTCTTCCGCCGCCTGTGCTGCTGCCTTATTTTTAGCAAGGGCATTAAGTTTGTCGCTTGCCCCTGGAATATCACCGTTTATGGCCGTTTTATATGCCGGTAATGTTTCCACATATGTTTGTATATCGCCTGTTGTGGCGCTTGCAGGTTTACTTTGATAATCTTTCTTATAATCGATAAAGAGTTTTGGAGCGGGAGATTGAGCTATGTTGAGTTTTAAGTCGCCGAACAATCCCTGTCCGCCTAATACGCTTTCTAAATGGACTATCTTATTATATTGTTCCGATGTTATCGGAGTATATTTATCAGGCGTTGTTGAAGCATCAATCTCATTATCCTTGCCTCGCACCTGAAAATAGAAACCTGATTCTTTTGCTGTGGCATTGAGCGCATGCGCCAATGCTTCGGCGGTCATAGGTTTATCTAATATTTGGGATGCGGCGGGACCAGTTTGGGCATTAATATGTGCGCTGAGTGCCTGCAGAGGGGTAAGGTTGCTCATGGCGAGCAAAACCCCTGTGGTAGCTACTACATTACTAAAAACCGTCTTCGCCATTGTAACTTTCCGTGAATCGGCAGCTATTGTTCACGAGTATTCTAAAATAGAAATATTAATATTAAGTTAATAATTATTACTAATTAAGTCTCTATATTTACACCTTCCCTTTAAGAAGAGGCGCCATGATTACCGTCTCAGTTCCGTTGATTTACCAGCTGCTCCGACTAATGGCTGGGATACAGCTGTAGTAGCATCTAACATTGCATCTCTGAGTATTGTAAGCATATCTGGGTTAACAGTTGTATTTCCCGGGTTATCACTTTTTGCAGATGGTTGACGATTGTTGTCAACATCAGCCATATTTAGCCTGCCTATGCCATTTATCGCCGCTAAAATTTTATCATCGGGCACCGCTGATAGAGAAGGATGTTTGGATGTTTGCTGAGCTGTAGGAACCTGAAGGTTTACCTCATGGCGCACTTCCTGAGCAAGGTTGGAGAGCGCAGTAGGAGAATGTTCTGTAACCACTTCAGATAAACGTTTAAGCACTTCAGCCTGTGCGGCTGTCTCTCGCGTAGGAATTCCGCCTTTGCTGGGATCAAATTTATCAAGGTCTAAAACAAATCCCTCGCTATTGGCCTGTACAATAGAACCTTTGACGCCTGAAGCTTGCGCAAACTCTAATAGTTTTGCAGTAAGCTCACCATGGGGATCTTTAACAGTAATGGAGGGCAGGCGATGCGTATCGGCTACACCAAAACTGTTTAACGGCTGATCACCAACAGTGGCCTCAATTCCATTTTTCTTTAAGTTATGAGTAATGGCAGCAGCAGTATCCAGTCCGGCATTGCCGAATGCATTTGCCTGTTCAATGGCGATTTTGGCAAAGCTGTCTGCTGCCATCTTGTTGGGATCAAAAGAAAGCTGGCCGGTGCCAGGAGTGCCGATGGGAAATTTTTCGGGATCAATGCCTGCGTTTGCGCGTGCTTTATAAAGTTGGGAATAAAGCTCATTGGCAGCATCCTGGTTGGCAGTTTGGACAACAATCATGCCGTTCTTGTCTATAGTAGCAGTGTGGCCTGTTAATTCTGATATATGGAATCTGGCTGCCTCTAAATCCTTTGCGGCAATGTCTGTTACGGCCTTTGAGGCTGCTTCATTTAATACAGGATCAGTTAGTCTTGATAAAACGCTGGGGACTGAAGTAGCAGGAAATGAAGGGGCTGAAAGCGTTGTATCAGGAATAAATCCTCCTGCTTTTGCAAGCCTTTCAGAGTCAAGAGCTATTAGCTCTGGATAAACGGTTGCTGTAGATTCCGCTATTTTAGTAAGCAGAGATTCTGGTTTAGGCGCTTGCGCGGTTGTTGTGGCTGTCGTTGTTCCCGGCGCCACTCCTGTAGCTGTTGTTAGATTTTCAAAGGGATTGTTAAGTCCAAGAGGACTCACAACAGACCCACCGGAAAGGAAATTTGTGTCCAATCCAGGAAAAATCGTAGTTTGTGTTGTTGTGCTGATAGTTGAAGATGGAGCTATTGCCGAGTTTGGGGCGGGCGGGACAGTAATGCTTGTATTGCTGCTATCTGTCGCTGCTGTGCTTGTAGAAAGAGCAGGCGTAACTGTTACAGCTGGTGCAACGTTTTGAGCAGCTGCATCGGTCTTCTGTCTTTCAATCAATGTCCCAAGAATGCCGCCATGATGACCATGTGCTTCATGGTGCTTGGTGTTATATGTTTGAACATCATCGGCATTGAAGGATATTTTGTTGCCGGCAACGGTAAATTTAATGGCATCTGCGGGCACAACCCCGGCTTCTGTTTCCAGTTTTTGTATCTGGGCAATTGTTGCGGCTGCAGTGGCAGGATCTTTAGCGGTTAAGACAATCGTTCTTTGATTGTTCGCTTCAAGTAAGGCAGCATTATTACCAGTAATGCCTGTTAATTCTTCCAGCTGCTTTAGGGCATTTTCTGCATGCCTGTAATTTGGATCTAAGTTATCAAGCATATTTTTAACTTGATTATCTTGCTGCTGTCCTTGTCCCGGTACTGGTGTATGCAAAAGGTTGCCAAGATTAAGATCAGCCATGGTATATCTCCTTATAATGCGATTATAGGGTGACCATAACACAGAAATGTTAAGATATTATTACAGGTAGAAACAATTTTACGTATTATGAGTGGCTCAAATTCTGGTTTTTTGCATGATGGAGTAAAATACTGAGCTGAAGTTGCTTATCATCAGCCTCTGCCATGACCCCCGCCACTTGTAATGGTAAAAGGCCGGCCATCTTGAGTTGTACCCTCCGCAAGTCGTGTTCCCGGCTCAAGACTCGTTGGCGTTACCCATGAAATCTTAGGGCCGGGCACGGTCTGCGCATGAGAGATTAGGGGAATTGATTTTGCCGCTTTTAAGGCAGCGTCAACCGTGCCCTGATTAATAGGCTCCGTTCCCCATGCTGCCCGAACCTCTGATAGCACGGCTGCATCAATTTTAGCCTTGTCAGCAGCATCATGCCCGGCTCGGGCCTTTTCTGCTTCACCGATAAATGCATTGCCTGTTTCCGCGGCATTGGCGTCTTGAGAATCTGTGCTTAATTTTGCCGCGCCATATGCTGCCAAACGAAAGTTTTCGTAAATAGCGGCCCTTCCTTCAACATGTTTTGCAAGAGTTGCTTCGGGATCGGGGCTCTTAGGATAGGTGGAATGCATGATTCCAGCGGTGGCTGCAAACGCCAATAATTGATCTTCAGCTGCCTTGCGTGCCGGATCATTTTTATCAGGAAATTGTGCTTCCAGCCTTGCCGCAACATCGGGATTAGCAAGAACGGAGGCATATGTTTTCTCTATCAGGTCACGGTGCGTATTAAGCAATGCTTTTGCCAGACCATAAGCGGCTGCGACTTTCTCTGCGTCATGCCATTCTTTGCCAGGTGTTTTATGGGCTTCTATTTCCGCTTTAATTACTCTGCTTGAAATGACAATGGTTGTGTTGCCATGAGAGTCAACATCGCCTGCTCCAAGTTCGCCTTGTGAGGTTTGCTGAATATTGAGCTTCCAGTTTACGCCCATTTTAGCAAGCGTTGCCTCCAGAGCTGTAGCCATATCTTTGCTATTAATGTTGGCAGGAAGAGAAGAAAGATTTTCAGGAGCGAGCATAAGAGGAGAAGTATCGCCTGTGATCCGCGCCCATGTATCCTCAAGGTTTTTATTTGCCTGCGGTACGGCATATGCCACAAGGGCGAGTATACGGGTTGCAGGGGACAGAAGTGATCTCTGTCCTTGTTGATACTGAACTCCTGTCTCATGTTCTGCACGATTCTGGCCATTGCCTATCGCATCTGCTATGGAAACGCCATTCTTCACATCTATATCGAAATTGGCTTTATCATTGGCGAGGATGACTTGGACTTGCGCTTTAATAGCATCATAATCATAATGCGCGTTTGCAGGCTGGCTTGGTTTTGGCCAATACCCGGCGTCTCCTAAATCAGATTTAATATATTCATCAAGGGTTGCCTGATTAATGATAATAGTGCCTGTGCCAAACTGTGCGGTGATGGGAAGAGATGTTGATACGGAAGCAGTGCTTTGAGGAGTGGTGGCAACAGAAGGGGCATCCACAACGATAGGACTTTTAGTTGCTGTCTGTATGAGACCACCCAAATCAGGATTGGCCATTACTGATGAGGGAATATCCAGTTCCGCAACGCCGCCCACAATACGGTATTGTGTAGCGTTGATGTCGGGTTTAACGAATATATGGCTTTTATCGGGTTTGGGCGATGTAATCGCGGCGTCTTTCCAGATTGCATCTATTATATTGCCAAGGAGCGCATGCAGATCAGTATCCGCCGCGTTGCCGGAGGGGGTCGCTGCAGAGGCAAATATTGCGACAGAGGCTGGAGGTGTGGAAATTGGCGCCATATGTGTGCTCCATTGAGTATTGATAATGAGCGTTTAATATAACCGGTATTTTAGGCCTCTAGTGTTAAGATTTGGTTACAGCCGAGGAATATCCTATCTATTAACGGATTATTAAACTCTCGCACTGAAATAAGCTCAGCACGGCACTTCCATATATAATTCATACCCCTTTTTATGTTGCGTTAATCGTGACGGCGCAATCTTTTTATAATCTTAAACTCACATATATTTTATGAAACCTGCATCTACAGATCTCGTCAATCTGCTCGCCACGCGGCAGTTTTTTTCTACCGATCTTTATCTCTTTACATTGATTGGCGGCGGACAGCTTACTTATTGCGGCGGCGATCAGGACATAACCTGGAACAATATCACCTGGAGTGCCGGCGGCGGCACTGGCCCGTATTTCGATCGCAAAGACAATAAAGCCAAATGCCATTGGAAAGTAGGCGTGGAAGTGGATACGCTGGTGCTGGACGTTTTGCCCGGCAGCGCACTTATTGAAGGCGAGCCGTTTCTCTCGGCAGTGCGCCAGGGCGTGTTTGACGGTGCCGAATTCACGTTTTACCGTGCGTTCATGGCAACTTACGGCGATACGGCGGTGGGCACTGTCATCAGGTTCGTGGACCGCGTGGCCGAGATCGATGCCGGACGCTCGCTTGCCACCTTCAGCGTCAACAGTCATCTGGAACTGCTCAACCAGAATATGCCGCGCAATCTGTATCAGTTCGGCTGCGTCAACACGCTTTATGACGAAAGCTGCACATTGAATCAGGCGGATTTTGCCGTGAATGACATGGTCGGCAGTGGTTCAACTGCAAGCGTGGTACAGGCAACACTCAGCCAGGCTACTGGTACATTTGATTTAGGCGTGCTTGCCTACAACAGTGGCGGCAATAATGGCATCTCGCGTACGGTTAAAACCTATATTGCAGGCACGCCTGGCAGCCTGACATTGCTTGCGCCGTTCCCGGTGGCTCCTGCTACGGGTGATACATTTATTGTATATCCAGGATGCGATAAGCAGCAATCCACCTGCCAGAATAAATTCAGCAACCTCGCTAATTTCAGGGGATTTCCTTATGTGCCGGAAAACTCAACGGCTGTGTGATGATTTATGTTCTGAATTATGCGTATAGTGATGATGACCTGTGACCTTATAGTGGTGGTGATGGCGATGATGTGAACTTTCAGGTTCAGCGGCCGCATGGTTTTTATGCTTTTGTGTATGGGAGGCCGGATGTTTTGCTGATGACGTCTGTATAGGTTGCAAACAAGTATATGCAAAGTAGCTAGCACTACCAATAAGGCCACCTGTGGTCAGACCAAGCAATATAGTGGCTGCAGGATGAGAAGGTGTTTTAGATTCTTGAGTAGCTATAGGTGGCATTATAGGATATTCTGATCCTGTATCATTTCTCCAGGGCCTGCGCGTTATTGGCGGAGCTATGCGGGCAATATCTTTACCATAAACATCATCTAGCTTACTTTGATGTATTTTATCAGATAGAGGTTCTTGGTCTGTCATAGCAATAATTTTTTCATTAGAGTTCAGATGTCTCCCATTGTATGGGAAAATCTTCTCAATAGTATGAAGTTATCGTGACAATTGAGGCTTTTATAAACCCAGGAGTTGCTGAGGGTTGAAAGTAATCAACCGGGGATTAAGAGACATTATCCCTGAAAGCTTAACGGGTGTATGACGTACTATTTGGATAAGTGCTGCTAACAGTATATCCTTTAGGAAGTTTTTTCTTGGCATCACTGATAGCGCTCTCTAATTCAATCAGTTTGGCTGATGACCAGGCAGCTATATTGCCTTCAGGATATTCTTGGCGGTTTTGATCAACGTCAACAACATTAGCGATATATCCGTTTTTAAAGAATGTTTCTAATGTAACATCTGTGCCGTTCACCTGAAGTTTTGTTTTTGCGGCTTCTGGATAAAATTTTAGTATATCGAAAGCGAGATTTTCTCCCTCTCTACCTTCACCCATATTCAAGCCTAGTCGAAACCCGGAATGATACATCAATCTGCCAATCACTTTTTGCGCAGATCCATTGAAATTATTGTCCATGCCTTTAAGCGTTGCTGCAAAATTATCCATATCATCGGATGCATAATAACTCTTGGCGTTTTCATAAGTTGTCTCTTCATTGGAATTCAGAGTGGTTCCGCTTCCAATGTGCTTTACATCCTTATCATACATACTTTGCACTTCAGCATTAATGTTAAGTACGCCTTGTGTCTGCGCTTGATTGTAGCCTTCTAATGCCAATACACTAGTAGTAGGACTTTGTTTTGGCAAAGGCGGTTTTGGGATGAATTGATCAACCGTTAAGCCAAGAACCGTTACTCCCGCTGCTAGTCCTCCAATTACTTTTGCTGCTCGTGGCACATCTGCCCATACGCCAGCTATTTCTTTCTTTAGGCGCGGCGGTATGGATGGCTGCCGACGTGCGGATCGAGGATTTGTAGTGCTATAGGTTTCATGCTCACTGACGCTTACTTCAGTATTTCTATGGCCTTTGAGAGTTTCTTTAATGTTATAAAGAGTGTTATTAATAGTAGGATTATCGGAATTAGTCAGTTTTCTCCAGAGTGCTTTTTCTACAACTCCACCGTCTTCTTTTACGTTTAGAAGAAAACCAATGGTATTATTTATTTCCTCTTTGGCTCGAGAGCTGGTGGACGCAAGTTCATAATCATATGAACCAAGTTCTTTGAGGGCTTTCACTATCAATCCAGCAGTTTTATCACTCTTAATATGTGATTCATATTCGCGCTCAAATTCACGGGCAAGATTTAATAAGATTTTCTTGTCATCAGCCAATATGGTAATCGATTGTGTGCTTATATTCATCATAATCACATTCCTAGAGTTTCAAATTGAAACCATTTTACCTCACCACCCCTTAAAATAGTGTTAAGATATGGTTACAATAGGGGCTGCGGTCATGTACGGGAGGGTGTGGTGGCTTTTTTATCAGGAATTTCTGCTAGTTGTGTTGTCCATGTTCCGATCTTATTGGATACGGATTGTTCGGGCTTTGCGGTATTAAGCGCGTCTATTTCTTGTAATAACTTCTTTTGTAATTCCCGGCTCCAGGGCTGTATTATACCAAAATGATCTGAGTGCAGACCCCTGTCCAATATTTCCAGGCAGGTAAAGCTTCCGCCATTTTTATCCTTAAAGAAGATATTCTGTGCTTCCGGATAATCGGAAAGAATTTTAGCCAGCGTGCTGATGCCTTGTTCTCTTTCTTTTATAGCGTGAATGAGCTTGATGCCGAATATTTGTGGTTGTGACCCTTCAGGACAACTTTCAAATTGATAGGGCATTTCTGTGTAATTATCTGGAGTGGAGTAGTTTGAAATTCCATCTTTCGGATTAGAGTCCAGAGGTTGTGATGCGGCTGTTTTTTGAACTTGCTGTTGTGTTGTATCCAGCACGGCAATACTCGTTATGGCTGCCAATGCAGCGGTTATAGTAACAGGATATGGCAGTTTTCTTTTCATATATTGTTTCTACAGCTGGCAAATGCATCATACACCGCAGTCATTAAAATAATATTAACAGGGATTTCTATGGGCAATAGCTAACAGGAAAAGCGCGTGCTCGTGGCTGGGCACGCCTTATCATGCGATGGGCCGCATAAAAGGGTTGGGGTGGATTGTCTGACGTTGCTTGCGGAGGTATTTACCGAGGCTGGTATCACACCGCGCATTGATATTCCTTATTATCCGCAGGACTGGCATCTGTACCGTGGGCAAGAACGTTATCTGGAAGGATTGCTGCGCCATACAAATAGTATTGAAGGCCCGCCGCTGCCCGGCGATATTGCATTATGGAAATTCGGGCGTTGTTTCAGTCACGGAGCGATTGTAATCGAGTGACCTCTTATTATTCATGCCTATGTGGGACGCGCATGCATGCTCGAAAATGCAGAAGCCGTAAGCTGGCTTTCGCATATCGGTGAAAATGTGAATGGCAAGGGCAATATAAGGCCGGTAAAGTCTTTCAGCGCTTGGAGTTCAGCGTATTAAGGGCTTAACAGGGGAAGGCGTGCAGTGCGGGTGGGGATTATTAATGAGTGCTGTAAATGCCCCACTCAGTTCATCTTTGGGATGTAAAATTGTGGCCTGGCGTTGTGCCTTTTTAACTGTTTCATGATGATGTCTATCCAGGCAACGCTCCATAGCATCTAGCCCATCGCCGATAATATTCTTGGCATGCTTTTCCTTAAAAATCTGTTCATGTCCTAAGTTATTCTTTGTACGATATGCTTCATAAGCTTCATAATGTTCGCTCTCACTCTTATAAGCCGCAAGCGCTTCATCATAATTGGAATGGTCGGATTCAGGGGGTAGCGGCTTTGGCCGCTCTTTGGGTATCATGGCGTCGTCCAGCGAAGCAAGATAGTCCTGATAGGCTTGTGTCTTGCGAAATCCTTCAGGAAGTTCGGCTTCATGCGTATGGCTGCCATGAGGATTCAAGGCAACCACAGCAGCAAGCAATTCCGCTTTGTTGATTTCTGGATAAGAACGCCACACGGGCGGATGTAATCTACTAAGATTTTTTTTCGATATAACATTTAAGCTGCCCAGAAGAAGATTTGCGGCAGCTTTTTCGCCCGTGTCTTCATATACATCAGAATTGGGGTGTCTTACATGCTGCAACACTTGGCGCATATGGTTAATTGTCAGCGCATCATTTTGTGCCTCTGTGAAGGGAGGATCATTTAATCTCTCAACATGCGCTCCCATACGGGAGGGTAATTGCCGCAGACCTTGCAATAGTTTCTTAACTTCATCAGATTTTGCCATATAAGCCAAAGTATAAGCCCATAATCGTTAAAGTTGAGTTAACGTTGCGCTAGGAAATGAGTGCATGCTCTAGCGAATAGCACATAGTTTTATCAATTTAATATTCGCTTTATTTAGTTATTATCCTTATGTCCTTTCTCACCGGTTCCGGCAAATCGCAGGCAACGCAGCAGATGGCTGTGTCTGGCCTACAACTGCAAAGTTCAGCTTACGGCAAGGCTGTGCTGATTATTTATGGCACCATGCTCATTGCGCCGAATCTGATCTGGTATGGCGATTTTGTTGCGACACCGCAGAGTTCTTCCGCCGGTTCTGGTGGTAAGGGTGGCAAGGGCGGCAAGGGCGGTTCCAGATCCTATACGTATCAGACTGCTGTGGCGCTTGGTATAGGCGAAGGGCCGATTGCCAATGTCGGCAATATCTATGTCGATAAAAATATTACCAGCGCTGCTGCGCTTGGGCTTTCCACATTCGTGGGAAATTATGGGCAATCCCCATGGGGGTATCTCATCACCAATCATCCCGATCAGGCGCTTGGCTATAGCGGCATCGCCTATCTTGCGGCAAACGCCTATCAGTTGGGCACTAGCCCGCAACTGCCCAATCACAATATTGAGGTCATAGGTATTGATGCTTATTCCATCAGCGATACGATTCACGACGTCGACCCGAGCCTTGTCGTTGCCGATCTGCTCACCAACCCGCATTACGGCTGCGGCTTTCCCATCAGCAGGATGGGTGATTTTTCCGTCTATCAAGCCTATACGCTTGGCTATTAATAGGCAATCACAAGAAAATAATATTATCCCTTTGTCATAAAAGTTTCATAAAATCCCCGTTGTCGAGGGTATCCGGTTAATATAGGGTTATGTAGTATAATTTTAATAAAGTTAATTTAAATTTTTTTTATTCCGCCCATGGTTTTGTATGCCCTATTATCCTGAAACACTGAGTATTTCTGAATGTTTGGAGACTGATGCATTTGTCTCACGGGTGAGGACTGAAAAAGTAATACCTTATTGGAAAAGCAAATATCTGCATCTCAAGAAACACGAAATGGTCAAAGCACCATGGCATAATTTTGTTATTACCGCCATTTGGGTAATTACGATGATTCTTTATAGCGGCACGCTGTATTATATCAGCCAGCAATATGATGTTTTACCTGCCACCATGGTAAGAATAATAGATAATCTATTGGGTGTTATGGTATAAGTTATTAAGTATATCTAACTCAAAAATTGTGGGAAGTTCATTATTTTCTTAATCTATTCTTAATATTCTAAAGCTAGCATAGCTAAATGCTTACACATTCCGAAACACTCAGCCCTTCCAATAGAACAGACAGCGAAAAGTTTGTTTCTCAGCTTAAAGCCGAGAAGGTAGTACCGTATTGGAAAGGAAAACATAAACGTTCGCGTGCAAAAGATCAGTTGGAAGAGGCATCGCGTAATAGTTTTTTGATTATCCTATTTGTTCGTGTGCTGATGATAATTATCAGTACCGTTGTACTGTTTAGTGTTACCCAGCATCATAACTTCCTGCCGCCCGCCATATCAGGCAAAATAGATAATAGCTGGTATTCCGTAGTGGATGCCGTGCAGGGACATATTTAGTTTTTCTTCTTAAGATCGCTCCTGCTTCAGTCTTCTGGCCTGCGTGCCGGTAAATTGCTTGCCGGCACGCAGGCCAGTAATCAGCAGCTCACGATTGTGGGCGCAAGCTAACGGCAATAAATCCCAGCAGGTGTCCGCTACGGGTTTTTCAATTACCGTGGCCAATAACGTATCTTACCTGATTCTTGATTCTGCTGGCACACTGGCAACGGGCACTGTCACGACGCCTGCAGCGCCGGTAGACGGCCAGAAATTGTATGTAGCCTCTTCGCAAATCGTGACGGCGCTTACGGTAAGTGCCAATACCGGTCAATCGATTAAAAACACACCCACTACCATCGCGGCGGGTGGCGCATTCGGGTATATGTATAACCTGGCGAACACGACATGGTACAGGATTCAGTAGAAAATATAAACGCCTGCTAAATCAAAATAAAAAATCAGTTAGGTTGTCATGAAATAGTTATTATAATACTATATCAGGAAATATACGTTTTTTGTAATTTCCTTCCATATTTAGGAACTGATTATGCCTTCTTTGTCTACTATTTGCATCCGGCAGAAATCTGGATTTACCCTAATCGAATTATCAGCGGTATTAGTTATTATTGGCCTTCTTATAGGCGGAATCATGGCTGGCCAGACCCTTGTCAGGCAATCGCAAATTAGCAGCGTTGCAACGGATGCCCAAATGTATATGAGGGCAGTTCTGCAATTTCGTGATAAATACGTGGCTCTTCCCGGGGATATGGGAAATGCTACCACCTATTGGGGAGTTATTCCTGGCAGCTCTGCCGCTGACAATTATACATTATCTTGTGCGACCTTACAGGGAACAGGTACGCAGACTTGCAATGGCGATAATAATGGCCAGATTAATGAAACCAGTGCGACAAGTTATTACTATGAAATGCACCGTGCCTGGCAGCACCTTGCTAATGCTCAAATGATTCAAGGAAGTTATACCGGCGTAACCGCAACAGGTGGTACGGAAAATGATGCTTTAGGCGTTAATGTTCCTGCAAGTCACGTACCTGGTGCAGGATTTAAATTTGATTGGGTTGGTGTTAGAAGCGGCGATTCTAACTGGTTTAATTACAGCTATAAACATGCGCTGTTTTTTGGAAGTCTGATGGCGTATAACATGAATGGTTATACTGGTAATATTACTACTGGCCCTACGCTTACAGGTGCAGAGGCACTTGCATTTGATACAAAATATGACGATGGCTTGGCAGTGAGCGGACAAATAATGGCATGGCCAAATGGTTCAGCCTATAATAGCAATTGTACAACTACTGCTGTTATCACTACGGCAATATATAATCAGACTACTAAAGGCCTAATATGCGGCCTGTTTTTTAACGCGAATTTTTAATTCTTATTTCCTTTCTAGGAAAAAGATGCTGGAGCACGAAAGTTCCAGCCTTGCCCTAACTATATATTATTGCTTTTTATTTTTTGAAAGTTCCATTTTATGGCCTTCTCTGCTGTTTATGGCGCACCGCTTTATGCGGATGCTCAGTACGCATTGCGCAATACTGTAACCTATGCAGGCGCAGTCGCTGAAATGTTTAACATGTGCGATGCGCTTAATTTTTCATTCTTTACCCCCGATATATTATTCACCGTTGAAGATGGTATGCGTGCTTCTCCGACACAAATATTATCAAAAACGCTATTTGCGGCGCCCCAAGGCGGTAGATGCTTCACTGTCAAATCGACACGTTTGGGAATCATTATAACAGAAAACAGAAATGGATAATTATGAGTATGATTGAAACTAAAACACCTGACGAAATCAAAGACTATACACTGGATTGGACCAAGGATATCGGCAGTGATACGATTGTTACCAGTACATGGACAGTTTCGCCTACCGGTGTCGCTGTTACAGAATCTTCTGTTGCCGGAACACTTGCTACGGCTTGGCTTGGCGGCGGCGCTATCAGCCAAGTCTACCAGATAAAAAATCTTATTGTCACTTCCGGTGGCCGTGATCTTACCAAATCATTCAGGCTGCTGGTGGTGGGGAATAATTATTTATGAGGATCCAGTTTCACAATAATTTGCTTACTGCCATGCATCACCCATCCACATGGGCAGGATTTGCTGGAGTAATGAGCAGTATGGGTATGCAGATGGATAAACCTTTTTCGATGATGTGTTACGGCCTGTCAGCATTTTTCAGTATCATTTGCAATTGCTTGTGAGGTGGTGGTGTTGCCTGAACCGGATTGGAACTTGCCGCATCTTGCCAAAGAGGCTGATTCTGCAATGCGACTTAAAGCCATTCTTGCTGATTATAAGCTCTCCCAGGGATATATTGAAGAGCTGCAGTCGGAGTTGCTAGCGTGCGGTTAGTTATTATGCCATAGCAGCGATGATTTAGAGCATATATTTCATCTTAGTACAGCAAGGTCATTTTATTATTAATATGTGATGACAATTTGGCCGCTATCCAACTTCTTTTGACATCCCTCCCTCACGGGAGGGGTGTTTTTCTTTTTTGAATTATGTTATATGGAAAAAGAAATACAACTAATTAGCGAAATATAGTTATAATTTTAACTAATATTTAATAAATATTAATAATAATAGCCGGAGAGCCTGTTCATTAGTTTCTGGGAGAGAACATGACTGATCTAGTACTAAAGAGGCATATTAATCTTACAAAAATTATAGAAGAGTCCGAGTGGTATCAGGAATGCGTGAGCTATCTTGGGCTTCTTAAAACAGAGCAGGGCGATATGGCGTTCCTGCAACTCAATGTGCAGTTTCTTGCGGAAAAAATTCTTGAGCGTCAGGGAATAACCTCAGGTGAAGCTGGAGCGGGCAGGATAGGTTTGGCTGAGTTTTATGCGCGTTCTGAGATGCAGTAATAAATAGTAGGAGAAAGAATATGGCGGTAAAAAATATAGAAGAATGTTTTGGACTGAATATGAACGGTATAGACATGCTTGCAAAACAAATTGCTTCAGAGCTAGCGGCAGGAGAAAAGCCCCGTTTAAGACCCCAAAGGCAAGCAGGTGCCGAAACGCGTGGAAGAGGCTAGCCATTAGGCGACATAGCTGGTAAATTCTAAATATGACCATCACCATTTACCATAATCCTGCCTGCGGAACTTCGCGTACTGTTCTGGAGCTCATACGTGATGTCGGGCATGAACCTTTTATCATTGAATATCTGAAGGCGCCGCCAAGCCGCACGGAGCTTGCCAGCCTTATTGCCTGCATGAAACTGCCGGTGCGCGAACTCATGCGCCGCAAAGGCACGCCGTATGAAGAACTCGATTTGGATAATAAAAAATGGAGTGATAATCAGTTATTAGATCATATTATTGCTCATCCTATTTTAATGAACCGGCCGATTGTAGTGACGCCGCTTGGCGCCATGCTTTGCAGGCCGCCAGAAAAAGTGCTTACGCTTCTTCCTAAAGCGGCTTAACATCCATAGTATATATGCAAGATTATTGCTGCGATCCGTCTCATGAGCATAATGTAGTTACATCGGGTGGCAAACATGCCGTGGCGCTTATTGATGCAAATCCAGCCCACCAAAAAGAAGTATCAGATGCACTGCTATCATTTTATGAAGTGGATAATTATCAGTCGGCAGACGATGCGCTTACTGGCTTAAAGGCGAGCATTCCTGCTCTTATTTTGGTAGGGAAAAAACTGGCTTCTGGCGGGGGTGTGGAGTTTATTTATATGGTGAGGCATGAACCTGCGTTTGCTGACATACCCATTATATATATTGTAGAACAAGATGATTCTAAAAGTGCAGTGAGTATTGCGAAAGCGCATGCAGCTGGCGCGAATGATCATCTTATCAAGCCTTATCGCCGTAGCATGCTCATCAATACGATTTCAGGCCAACTCAATAGTCAGGTTGAGCGCAACTGGGAAATATTGCCGCAGGTGCAGCAAGAAGCGCTTAAAGGCACAGTTTCAGTTTTTAACGGCATCGCTGACGTTATTTCCAGCGGTCATCCTTTGCCTTTTGGCGAAGTAAGGAATGCCTGTGCGCCTCTGGTTGAAGCTATCAATAACCATGATTTCAAAGGCATCTTAAATGGCGTCAGGGATCATGATAATTACACCTATGCCCATAGTATGCGCGTGGCAACACTGCTTTCATTATTCGGCCATGCGGCGGGCCTCAAAGGTGAAGACCAGATGGTGCTGGCAAGCGGCGGACTGTTGCATGACGTAGGAAAAATGCTGATTCCCCATCATGTGCTCAACAAACCAGGGCGGCTTAATGAAGACGAGCTTGCCATCATGAAAAGCCATGTGCCTGAAACAGTAAAATATCTCCAAGCCTGCGCTGATATCCCTAAAGCCGTGCTGACCATTGCCGAGCAGCACCACGAAAAACTCGATGGTTCGGGTTATCCTTATGGCCTTAAGGGCGCGCAGCTTAATGAGCTTGCGCGCATGGCGGCCATTGTCGATATCTTCAGCGCGCTTACCGATCGCAGAGTCTATAAACCACCTATGGAAGCAGAAAAGGCGCTTACTATCATGACGGATGAGATGAGCGCCCATATCGATCAGCATTTTCTGAAGATGTTTAAAGCTATGCTGCTGGATGCGGTGGGGTAGATTTTATGAGTGAATATAATTGGAAATATCCGCAAACTGAAGCTTTGAAAACTGGCTGGCTTACGGTTTCTGAGAAACCATTACACCGCATATACTGGGAAGAATACGGCAATCCGCAAGGCGAGGCGGTGATGTTCCTGCACGGCGGGCCGGGTGGTGCCAGCGAGCCCATGTACTCGCGTTTTTTTGACCCCAAACGCTACCGAGTAATTTTGTTTGACCAGCGCGGCTGCGGTAAAAGCTTGCCCAATGCGGCAGAGGATAATCCCGCGCCCGCCCTTGCCGATAATACGACGCCGCATCTCATCAGTGATATAATGCAACTGCACGGCGCGCTGGGCATTGAGGGCAAGATGCATGTGTTTGGCGGAAGCTGGGGCAGCACGCTGGCGCTGGCTTACGGCATCGCGCATCCGGAAACGGTGCGCACACTTATCCTGCGAGGAATATTTCTCTGCCGCAGGCAGGATATGGATTATTTTTACCAGGGCAATGCGGTGCATTATGCACAAGACGCGAATGATGTGAGCCTGCCTGGCGCCTATATGTTCTTCCCCGAAATATGGAAATCCTATGTGGAGGCTATTCCTGCGGCAGAGCGCGGCGATATAGTGAAGGCCTATGCCAAACGTTTTGCTTCCATTCCCAAAACAGAAGCTGAACGCATTGCGCTGACTGAGGCGGCCAAGGCTTGGTCAATCTGGGAAGGGGTGACTTGCTACCTTGCCAAGGATTTAAAGGACATCGGCAAATTTGCCGAACCGGAATTTGCTAAAGCATTTGCCCGCATTGAGAATCACTATTTCATGAATGGCGGGTTTTTAGGCGGGCAGGGCGAGCAAAACCGCGACCAGAATTTTATACTGGATAATCTGCATAAGATTAGCGATATCCCTATTCATATCGTCCATGGCCGTTACGATCAGGTCTGCCCGATGTTCCAGGCCGAAGCTTTAGTGGCAGCACTTAAGGAATCTGGCGCAAAATCTGTTAGTTACCGCTTGACGGCCTCTGGCCACAGCATGACAGAGCCGGAGAACCTGCAGGCGCTTACGGAGATTATGGATAGAATTTCGTCCTAATTATTTTATTATGCCATTATCACATTCAACGGTACGAAGCATATTACTTAATTCTTCAGCAGTTGCGGAAAGAGATAGTGTGCGGGGGGATGATCTACGTACGACGTCAATCCAATGAGTTGTTTTATCTTCACTCATTAAATGTTCGGGAATGTGGTGTTTTGCACATGCAATCGCTAATTTATCATTTATCATATTAAGCCACTGGGTTTGCTCTATTACATCATCTAATCCATATTGTTTCCTTTTTCCATATGGGCCAAAGAGTCGTGTACATCCTTGCAATGTTATTTCTCGCCAACGATCTTTATCTTTTGCCACATCTATAAGATTTAGAGTTTTATTATCAAAATCAAAAATTACATTTCCTCTGTTCAAATCTCCTCCCATATGCATTTTTCGTGCATAAGAAAGTTTCTCAGCAAAATTATCAAAAGTTTCTTGGGGAAGTTGCGCAATTGTTTTTAATTTCTTACTATAACTAGCCGTTGATAAAGTACCGTCTTTAGTATCAAAATAGTGGTTTAAACTTTCTCCAGGAATAGATTTTATAATCTCAAGATCACCGCTCTGCATCAATCCTTGTGCAAAGTTATGTATTAACCCATAATTTAATGAGCTAAGTATGGTTGAATTGTTTAGATCATCCTCTAGCGTAGTTTTATAACCACGCTTGACAGCATAACCGCTTAGGATACCTTCAGGAAATGGACGAACAATTTTTACATAGTTATGGCCAAGAGAAACCATATTATCGGCTTGCTGAAGTAAATCATAAATTGTTTCGTTCATATATTTTGAGTGTGATGCTTCAATTTTAAGCACTATGAATATGCTAAATTTGAATATAGCTTTCTATTATAAAGAAAATGTTAATATTCCATATAAACTATGGGTTTTTCAAAAACCAGTCGCAAAATGGTTTGTTTAAAGGTACATAGGCGGAGACTTTAACCACTTATGGAGCCATCCTATGTACACCAAATCCTGCCTAAGCAACGAAGATGCCCATACAATAATGGCTGCCTGCAAGGCGGAAGCGGAAAAAAATAAATGGAAAGTCACAATCGCTATTGTCGATGAAGCGGGATATCCGCTGCTGCTGGAACGTCTTGACGGCGCATCGCTGCCCAGCATCGATATAGCGCGCGGAAAAGCCCGTGCCGCAGCGCTTGCGCGCACGACGACCAAAAACCTTGAAGATACGGTGAAAGAGCGTCCGGCGCTGCTTACATTCCCTGATCGCATTCCCGTGCAGGGCGGCGTACCGATTGTATATAAAGGAGAATGTGTAGGCGGCATTGGTGTTTCCGGTGTAAAATCAACGGAAGATGAGCAGATTGCGCTAGCCGGAAGTAAGGCATTAGTGTAAAATATGCATAAGGATTTTAACCAAAAGAGGATTGACAAATCCCTTGATACGGGTTGATATTCAGGCCTATTTATTCAATTTACAGTATATGCAGCCAATGGGGCGGATTCTTCCGCTACGCGAGCATGGACTTACAGATTGTTTCTGTAATGTATTGGCTTTGGAGAATATAATATGAATGCTGCGTGTAAGTTTAAGATACTGATTGTAGACGATAGTGAAGCGCTTGCCCAGACGCTGGGTTATATGGTGGAAATTCTGGGGCATACAATAAAACTTGCTCATGATGGTGCTACAGCACTTTCAGTTGCGCAGTCTTTTCTTCCCGATGTGATATTCCTTGATATTAGCCTCCCTGAGATGGATGGTTATGAAGTATGCAAAAAGCTCCGTGCTATTCCTGCCTTAACAGAATGTGTTTTCATCGCGCAGACAGGATGGGGACAGGCAGAATATAAGATACGTTCCATGGAAGCGGGGTTTGACCATCATGTGGTGAAGCCTATCAGCTTTGAAGCAATGGAGAAGCTGCTTCTTTCGCTCCGTGAAACTGTAGACGCAGCCTAAATTTAGAAAAGGAGGCGCGTGCGGATAACGCCGCACCTCCTTCAGCTAATCCTAAGGATTGGTCGTATTGCCGGTAGAGCTGCCAGTATTGCTGGTGCCGCTGGTATTGTCGTTTCCTGTTGGTGCAGGTGTTGCTGTATTGGAAGGAGCAGTAGTATCCGTGCTGCTGCCTGATGCGGCATTATTGCCGGTAGTGGCAGAGCTTCCGTTGACAGAGCTGCCAGCAGGTGCAGTGCCTGTGGTAGTATCGGATGTAGGGGCGTTAGACCCAGCGCTGGGTGACATTGCAGCAGGGGATGTTGTGTTAGAGGGTGTTGCATTTGCACCTGAGCTGCTGGCGGCATTGGACGATGGAGTAGGCGCTGCAGCATTAGTTGCGGCATTGCTTTGCGGGTTGACTGCCATATTGTCGGACGAGCTGGCAGCGGTGGCAGCCGTGCCATTATTCAGTGCGACAAGCTTTGTATATTGGAAATGCGAATACCCTGCATAACCTATAGCGGCAATAAGTGCTAAAGACAGAAACACAATAATTGCCGTGCTGGAATCGTCTTCTCTGCTCCTGGTGGTTGTGGTTTTAATGGTATCCGTAGATTTGAAATTCGGGTTTTGAGCCATAACGTCTCCTGTAAAATGAAGGCATGAATTAAGTGTAAAAATTTTTAGAAATGCCAGCGCAAGCCGACTTCCAGGTTGTTGGCATGCAGACGCTGCGATTCGCCAATACCTGCGTTGTCAGTGCCGTCAACATCCTCCGTTCCAAAATAGCGGTAACCAATCAGCCAATCGGTATTGGGCATGGCTGCGTTTTCAAGCGTTACGCCTGCCATGAATTGATAAGCAAATGCGTCATCATGTACGGTATAGCGCCCGGCAAAATCGCTATTGCTTAAATGCACCGTGGCATCGCCCATACCTGCCCCTATATACGGTATAACCTTCCAATTGGAATTGCTCCCGGCATTAAGACCGTTAAAGTCATAATACAGATTACCCATATAGGTAAAATAATGGGAACTGCTTACATCATGATAGCCGGCTTCGGCTTCAAGGCGAAAATCGCTGTAATCGCTCGGCCAGAAACGCACGCCGACAGCAACATCGCCGCCGCCGCCAGTATCGTAGCCTTGGAGCCATGTAACGTCGCCGGTGGCGCTTGCGTACCAGTTTGCCCAACGGTCATTGCTATCACTTTGCGCCATGGCAGAGGAAGCCGCCGTAAGCGCAATAGCGGAAACAGATAAAGATAATAAATAGCGGGAGATTTTTTTCATACTATGTACCATGCTGATGATTTAAAACGCACCGGTACCTTAAAAAATCATCCATTAAAAGCATATGCGAAGAGTATGTTTTTATATAAACGAATGATAAAAAAACCCGCCAGGGAATGCCTGACGGGTTTAATATTTTAAAGCTAGTGACAGATTACATCGCTTTATCGGAACCGCCTGCTTTTGCGCAATCAGCCGATGTTGCCAATACGAAATCGCCTTTATCATTATCCACTTTGGCCTGGCCTTTGCATGCATGGCTGCCGGAAGCGTTTGCACAAGCATTCTGGCCTGCTTTAGCAATGCCGTAGCATTTTGCCTGGCCTTCCATCATTTTGCTGTCGTCTGCATAGGCTGCAGAGAAACCGGTTGCAATTACGCCTGCCAATGCAGCGGTGAAAAGAGCTTTATTCATAAATTTGCCTCCTGTAAGGTTTTAGTGTGATGAGCGTAAGCGATTTGCCATGACTCACTGCGATATTCGCACTTAGAGCAATAAAGGTTACATTAAAATTATATTTAATATATTTTCTTATGTATTAAACTTAAACATCCTTTTATAATTGCTATATTAAAGAGCCATGTTGCATCCTTTAAAAATAATATTTATTTTTCTGTTTCTGAGTTTTCCGCTTAACTTAGCAGCCCAGGACATTATCAATCCAATTTTGCAACCTACCGTGCTGTCAGTTTGTAAAGACAGTTGCTGTACTGCGGCGTTTAAAAGCAGCACATCGCCTGTTGATCTCTATAAAACCGTGGATAGTACAGTCCCCATCAGACAATTAAAGGTTGGCACTAAAGCCAGATTTGTTCGCGGTGAGTTACACGATATTCCTGTTGAAGCGGTGGCACTGAATGATTTGCCATTTGATGCTAACCCCGTTCTTGAAGGAGGTTCACGATTCCGTATCTTGCGATGCGATAAATCCGGCGCTGAAATTATTTATAAAAATTATCCGCCACTGCATGCAAATATTAATTGCCCGTTCAGTGTTTTGCCCGCTTCTGGAATCGCTAATTATGGGTATAATGTGCTTAAGGGGGAGATGAATACGTATCCTGTTGAGGCTGAAGTTACGCCTGGTGGTGGTCTCCTGATTGATGCGCCCGGTTGGGTAATCAAAAAAGGTGAGCATTTTTATAAGCTTGGCGGTTGTGCCGAGGGATTCTGCGACAGTTTCTATCATGGTTGGGAAGGCTTAGTTGGGCTTACGGGTGACGAGGAAGATTTTAAAAGAGTGAAAGAGTATGTGGGCCCACGGAATTCTGGATTCGGAAACGAGATGGATGAATATTACCGTGTGATGATTGAACTAGATAATGGGGAGACGGGATGGATAGACAGCCCCGAAAGTTTTACGGAAACAGCATGCTGTAATATTCCTATGGGTGAACCGGATGGAAGCCAAATACATGATTGTGAGGAATTTGAGGCGCAGCTGAAGAACGGATCATCAGCGCCTACAAATTCACCGGCATTGGCTCCATAATTACCATTTCAGCAATTTTCTGCCCACCCAGAGCCCTAGGATGCCAAACCCTATCATCGGCAGATAATGCCACTCGACTAGATGAGGTATGGAGTCGGTGTTTTCGGAAAGTCTTAAAGTGAGACAGCCAACGCTTGCGGCAGATATAAGCGCAATGCTGCCCGCGATGGCGTAATGCGTGCTGGCCTGCTTGCGCAATATAAACAGCATGAAAGCGGCAGGCAACAAGGAGAACATAGTGATGCAGGCCAGGCATTCAATGCCGTGCGGGGGAAGCGGGGCAGGAGGGTTGTCATTCTGCCAGGCAATGAACAGCGTTGCGATAAATAGCAACAGAGGCAATACAGGTGTAAATACCAGCCAGCGTTTCTGATAAATGTCAGGAAAGGATAATATGGCAGCGCTGAGCGCGCTGGTTATCATGATAGACGCCAGAAATCCAAGTTCCGCCAGGAATAAAGGCGAATGGAATTTAATTAGCAGATTCTGGCGCAGTCCAAAAAATAAAAGCAGCATTCCCATATAGGCCAGCGAACCTGCAAGCCATTTAAGGAACAAGGCAAAGGGATTGGCTGGTCGCTTTATAGGCTCCATGCGTTCGCTGAGTGAGGCAATTAAATCTTCGGTGCTATTGGTCATGTAATTTCTTTTTCAATACTTTATAGGCACGGTGCGCGGCCACTTTCACGGCGGATTCATTCATGCCTATCTGGGCTGCCACTTCTTTTGCCGTATAGCCCTCGCTATGCATTAAGTGCAGTATCTTTGCCTGTTTTTCAGGCAATTGCCGCACTTCCTCTTTTATAGATTCGTATGAAAAAGGGATTTCGGTTACATCGGATGCGGAAATATTTTCAGCTTCCGTTAATTCGGCGGCAAACCGCAGGTGATCGGCATAATGGGCGCGCAGATGATCATGCAGCCGGTATTTGGCTATGGCAAATGCCCATGGCGCATAAGGCCTGAGCCCGTCATAAGTATGGCGGGCTTTATGAATGGAAATGAGTATTTCCTGCAATACATCTTCAATTTCGGTCTTATTGGAAAGCCGTTTAGATAAATAAGGCCTAAGCAACCGCATCGTTTCCGACAATGCCGTAGCATAGGCGCGCTTATCACCGCCAAGCGCCTGCTGCATCAATTGCCGTAAATGGTCGTCTTTGTTTTTCATGTAACGTTTTCTGTCTGTGGGACGAATACCTAGGCAGTAATAGACTTTTAATAGCAGAGGTGAACGTATGAGGCTAGCGTCAGGTTTATTCAGTATGGTTATTATGGCATTATGTATGAATGGAGAAGTTATGGCTGGAAATCTAGAAAAGAAAGCGACATTCGCAGGTGGCTGTTTCTGGTGTATGGATGCAGAATTTTCCGGTGTTAAGGGTGTTAGCAAAGTAGTGTCGGGCTATACAGGCGGCACATTGGTTAATCCAACCTATGAACAGGTGTCTTCCGGCACAACTGGCCATGTGGAAGCCATAGAGGTAACGTATGATCCGGCGCAGGTATCTTACCAGCAGCTGCTTGATATATTCTGGGATAATGTTGACCCGTTTGATGAATATGGTCAATTTTGCGATAAAGGTTCACAATATCGCGCCGGGATATTTTACCATGACGAGGAGCAAAAACGACTTGCCGAAGCTTCAAAAGAAAAAGTGACGACGAAATTTAAGCAGTCCGTTGCAACGGTTATCCATCCGGCATCGGTATTTTACCCGGCAGAGGATTACCATCAGGATTATTACATCAAGAATAAGGTACGCTATAAGATGTACCGTTATGGCTGTGGACGTGATGAGCGGTTAGAGGAACTTCGCAGTAAATAAGGAGCATATATGAACAGAAGGCAATTTATTGGCGGGCTATTGGGTTCAGCAAGTATGCTGGCGCTTTCAACTTTCATTAAAACAGGAGATGTTATGGCGGAAACAGTCGATAAAATGAAACTAAACGATGCAGATTGGGAAAAACGCCTCACGCCCAAGCAGTTTGACGTGCTGCGCGAAGAAGGCACCGAAGCGCCTTTTTCCAGCCCGCTCAATGAAGAAAAACATGCCGGCGTATTCGCCTGCGCGGGTTGCGGGTTAGAGCTATTTCCTTCCAAGTTCAAGTATGACAGCGGCACCGGATGGCCCAGTTTCTATGACGCGTTGCCGGGGCATGTTGAAACCAAGACCGATTATAAGATTATCGCTCCGCGCACGGAATATCACTGCGCGCGCTGTGGCGGTCATCAGGGACATGTGTTTCAGGATGGGCCTGCGCCCACGGGACTGCGCTACTGCAATAACGGGGTTGCGTTGAAATTTATTCCAAATAAAGCCTAGCATAGGGTTTATATGAATATTCTTGAAATCGGCCTGTCCTTCCTTGAAGGGCTTGCGCTTATTGTATCACCCTGCATTCTGCCGGTATTGCCATTGGTGCTGTCAGCTTCCGTAGAGGGCGGTAGAAGACGGCCTTTTGGCATTATCACCGGTTTTGTGTGCGCATTCAGTACTTTTGCTCTGCTCTCGCGCAAGTTGGTGAGTGTGTTTCATATCAATCTCGACATCATCCGCTATGCATCACTCGCATTGCTTCTGTTGTTTGGGTTGGTGCTTTTGTCTTCCAAACTCTCGGCGAAGTTCAGCAGCCTGACGCAGGGCGCTGCCAATATCGGTAACACTATTGCAGTTTCTGGTGATGGCGGCTTTATAAGCGGTATTGGTATTGGCGCTCTTATCGGGCTCATATGGACACCGTGTGCAGGCCCCATACTTGCGGCAGTGCTAGTGCAGGTTATCCGCCAGCAATCCGATGCGGCAGGTATGCTCATGATTTTTGCGTTTGCATTGGGTGCAGGCATTCCCATGCTGCTTATCGCGTTAACAGGAAGAAAAATTATGAGTAAGCTTGGATTTTTTACTACCCATGCTGAAACTATCCGTAAAACATTTGGTGCGCTTATCATTGCTTCTGTTGTATTTATTGCTTCCGGTGTGGATGTGCAGGCGCTGTTTTCCTCCGGCAATGATAAGGCGCAGGCTAATATAGAAAGCCTGCAAGACGGTCTTATTACCCCTTATGCGGCGCCAGAATTTACTGGCATAGATGCCTGGATAAATTCCAAACCGCTCTTAATGAAAGACCTAAAAGGCAAGGTAGTACTTATTGATTTCTGGACATATTCCTGCATCAATTGCGTGCGTACATTACCCTATATTGTTGAATGGGATAAAAAATACCGCGATAAAGGGTTGGTGATTATCGGTGTGCATGCGCCGGAATTTGAATTTGAGAAGGATTTGGGCAATGTGAGGAAGGCGGTGGTGCAGCATGGTATTGAATACCCGGTAGCGCTTGATAGTGAGCTTGTCACCTGGAGCAATTTCAATAACCGTTACTGGCCCGCACATTACCTGATCGATAAAAGTGGCAATGTTGTTTATACCCATTTCGGTGAAGGCCATTACGACATTACGGAAAATAATATCCGTTATCTTCTTGGCTTGAACGATAAAGAGCAAACAGGCGATACCGCGCAGGAAATGTCTGTAGAAAACCAATCGCCGGAAACCTATCTAGGCAATGCGCGTATGAAGCATTATAGCGGCAATACCGCAGTAGTGGTTAATCAAACGGTGGACTTCCAATTTCCTGACGCATTACCCCTGCATGGCTGGGCGCTCAAGGGTAAATGGAAAATTGAGCCGGAGAGAATCACCGCCATGGAATCGGGCGCTGCCTTACGGTTTCATTTTAATGCGCGCAAAGTGTTTCTGGTGATGGGCAATGCTGCCGGCAAGCCCATTGATGTTGCTGTTACACTCAATGGCAGTAAAGTGGGTGTAGTAAAGGTAAATGGCAACACGCTCTATGCGTTGATTGACCAGAAGAGTGCTAAAGAAGGGCTGCTGGAAATAAAAGCCACTGCGCCGGGCCTTGAAGCTTACGCGTTTACATTTGGCGGATAGATGTAACTATTTTTTCATTGTTTGCGAATAGCAGGATATCGGGTATGACTCGATAGGCAATTTAATAAGGAGGCTTTATGAAAACGACATTATTAATGGGTGCTGCACTGGCTGGAATTATTACAGTCGCTGCAAATGCAGGTGCGGATGATAAAATGACCGGTATGGAAAAATGCTACGGCATCGTGAAAGCGGGCAAAAATGATTGTGCTAGCAAAGCAGGTGGCAATTCCTGCGCCGGCCAGGCAGCGAAAGACGGCCAGGGTTTTGTGATTGTACCGCAAGGCCTGTGCGATAAGCTTGTTGGCGGCACTACAGCAGAGAAATAATCCTGTGACCAGTTTGATAACCAATGATACGGCTAAAAGCCGTTATGAGCTGGAGGTGGAAGGGCATATTGTATTTGCCGATTATCGCCTCCAAGGAAACGTTGTGTCCATTACCCATGTGGAGGCGCCAGAGGCTTTGCGCGGCAAAGGCGCTGCCGGCCAGCTGATGCAGGGCATCATGGAAAAAATTAAGGCTGAAAACAAAAAAGTGGTTCCCATTTGCAGCTATGCGGGCGCATGGCTTGAGCGCCATAAGGAATATCAGGATTTTATTAGTCAGAAATAATGCGCAATCCTTGGAAAATAGTAGCAGGGGTAAGTGGATTTATAGCGGTGGCTATGGGTGCAGTTGGGACTCATATAGTAAAAGATGTCCATAGCGCATCACTTGTTGAAAAAGCATCCTTCTATCAGTTGGTGTTTTCCGTGCTCCTGCTCTGGCTGGCAAATACTATTGATACTTCATCGCGCATTGCCAGAGGGTTCTTTGCGCTGGGCATTTTGCTATTCTGCGGGTCACTCTATGTAAAATCATTTACCGGATGGGAAAATGCCACAACCCTTGCCCCACTTGGAGGAATCTGTTTTATGCTTGGCTGGCTGGCGCTTGCATTACTGAAGTGAGATTTGCTGGCAAAGAGGACATAGCTTCTTTATTATTGCGCGCGTAGGTTAACAGGATAATCATAAGGAGAAGCGCTATGAAATTTCTTGATCTGCAGGGCGCAAAGTTTCCGGCGCTGGGGTTTGGGACCTGGCAATTAACAGGAGAGCAGTGCACTCAGGCTGTGAAGGCGGCTATTAATATCGGTTATCGTCATATCGACACTGCTCAGATTTATGAAAATGAAGGCGAAGTGGGGCAGGGTATTAAAAATGCCGGCATCAGCCGCAAAGAGCTGTTCGTTACCACCAAAATATGGACCAGTAATTTTACGTCTGCGCTTGTTGCCTCTTCCATGGAAGAATCGCTTGAGAAGCTGGGTATGGATTATGTTGATTTACTGCTGATGCATTGGCCCAATCCGGCAATTCCGCTTGCAGAAACACTAGGTGCAATGCAGGAACTGGTGAAAAAGGGCAAAACCAAGGCGATTGGCGTCAGTAACTTTCCTGTGGCGCTGATGCGCGAGGCAGTAGAAAAATGCAAGGTTCCTGTTGCCTGCAACCAGGTGGAATACCATGCGATGTTATCGCAAAAGTCAGTGCTTAATTATGCACATGGGTATGGCATTATCGTCACCGCCTACAGCCCGCTGGGACGCGGCAAGCTTGCCAACCATCCGCTGCTCACCGAAATTGGCAGGAAATATGGAAAAACATCGAGCCAGATAGCACTTCGCTGGTTGATCGATCAATCAAATGTAGCGGCAATACCTAAGGCGGCAAGCGAAAAAAATGCCAAAGTTAATTTTGATATATTTGATTTTGAGTTAAGCGCATCCGATCAAAAAGAAATTAATGCGCTGGGTGGCGATAACCGCCTTATTAATCCTGGTTTTGCCCCGCAATGGGATGCAGCGTAAGATTTGTAATATGACAAACTCGCTTCACCTTTTTAGTCCATTTACCTTGCGCGATATTACCTTTCGCAACCGCATTGCCGTTTCGCCTATGTGTCAGTATTCCTGTGAAGACGGGTTTGCGTCTGACTGGCATCTGGTGCATCTGGGGAGCCGTGCGGTGGGTGGCGCAGGGTTAGTAATGGTCGAAGCGACAGCCGTGACAGAAGACGGACGAATTACCTACGGCGATCATGGATTATGGAAAGATGAGCATATTGCTGGCCTTAAGCGCATTACGGCTTTTATCAAGTCTCAGGGTGCAGTGCCCGGAATTCAGATTGGCCATGCTGGTCGCAAGGCAAGCTGCCAGCTTCCCTGGGAAGGCGGGATGTGCATTCCTGTTGATAAAGGCGGCTGGCAAATAGTGGCTCCGAGCGCTGTTGCTTTCAATGAAGGAGACCCGGTTCCTCATGCGCTTAGTAAAACTGAAATAAGCGACATAACGCAAGCATTTATAAATACTGCCAGGCGTGCTCTTAAGGCCGGATTTGAGGTGCTTGAACTCCACTCAGCGCATGGTTATCTGTTACATGAATTTCTTTCGCCATTAGCTAACCATCGTAGGGATGAATATGGTGGGTCTTTTGAAAATCGTATCCGCCTTGTACGCGAAGTAACAGATGCCGTACGTACCGTGTGGCCAATGCATCTGCCGCTTTTTATGCGTATCTCGGCCAGCGACTGGAAAGAAGGTGGCTGGACGGAGGATGATTCAGTAAAGCTCGCGTCCATCGTGCGCGATCGTGGTGTAGATTTAATCGACTGTTCGTCGGGCGGAATAATTCCGCATGTTAAAATTCCCAATATTCCGGGCTATCAGGTACCTTTCGCAGAGCGCATCAAACGTGATTCAGGTATTCCAACCGGTGCGGTAGGGCTTATCACCGATGCAAAACAGGCGGATGATATAATACGCTCGCATAAGGCTGATATGGTTTTGCTGGCGCGGGAGTTCCTGCGTGATCCTTACTGGCCGCTTCATGCGGCAAGGGAACTAGGTGTGGATATGAAACCGCCCGTGCAATATGAGCGGGCTTTCGCGAAGCAGAAATGATATATTGCTGGTGCAGGGGGCGGTGCAATAATAAGGAAAAGGTGCAGGACGCGTGATATAACATTCTGTCAATACGGTCAGCATAACCATAGAAATGCTTATGCTGACCGTTTTAACAACAAAATCTTACAATTATATCCGGCCAGTAAAGGCAAGTATAAGCAAAACTATAAGAAGAAGGCCAAACCCTCCGCTGGGGTAATATCCCCAGTTACGGCTATGCGGCCATGTAGGCAAAGCGCCTAGCAAAAGCAGCACCAGAACAATCAATAAAAATGTAGACATATAAAATATTCCTTAAAGAAAGGTCAGCGTTTAATTAGAATTCATTTTCATTATCATTTCCCAACCGTTCAAACGCATCACGTGCAGCATGCTTAGCTTCATTCCATTCAAGAGAGGTTTGACCGCGTGCGATATTCCAGTTGTTTCTGAGGCTGGGCTCAAGATCACCGAAATCATGCCCTTTATTATTGATACCTGCTTCAATACCATAGCGGTAGGCGGGTTCATAATATTCAAAAGGTGTGCCTTTAGCAACGTAAGGGCGTGAGACGTAATTATCTTTCCACCAGGCAAGCTGAGTGGGGTAGATATCTTCACCAACCTCATGACCGACCCCGCCGCCAAATATCGCACCTGCAGCAGCGCCGGCAATCATACCGGCAGGCCCTAAGGCAGCACCTGTGGCAGCACCCATAGCTGCTGCGCTTGCTACGCCGGTTGCAAGGCCAATCGCAGAACCGATACCGGTTGCCACCGGGTGCGATCCGGGTTCACCTGTAATTGGGTCACGATTGGCTTTCTTCTCGTTGGATTCTTTGATTTTTACACTGGATTCGTACGCCATGAATATTCTCCTTGGTTATGGTTTTTCTCGATACCAAGGATGACGAAAGAATAATAAAGGAACCATCCCTTAATCATGCAGGGATTATAAAGAATCCGTTTATTGAATGAATTCTATTTTTTTGGTTCCAAGCTGCCTGCCATATCGGCAAGTTTTTTCCAGTGCGATGCAGACATTAACGCAAAATAGATAAGGGGCAACCAGCCCTTTTTATGAAAATCCAGAATGGTTTCATCAGGAAGGGCATTAAGTTTCTTCTCATCAATAACTTGAAATCCACCCAGATTAATTTTGCGATTATTAAAAAGTTTAGTATTGGATTCACTCGGAACTAATATATTTGCTGCTTTCAGATCTTCACAGAAACGGCGGGTAATAACGGAGTGATTGTGAAATGCAGTGCAAAATTCAAGAGCATTACGAGTAAGTTCAGAAGGTTCATTGTCTTTATAAAGGGGCAGCGCACCTTTTACAGTGTTGGGGGCAAAAGCAGATGCTGCTTCATCCACACATAATATAAAGGTTTTTTGTTCTGGCACATCCATAAATACAAAAGGATATTTGCGAACATATGCAGGAATATAGGTGTCTTCTTTCCATGCTCCTTTTGCATTTACGAAGTAATTATTTTTTTCCAGGCCTAACACTACTACAGGCAAAGGAATATCTGCTTGCAGGAATATAATAGGGTAGTGCTTTGCAGCTTCTACAAACTCTATGCCATTTATGGCGATAGAATTGGTTTCGGTAGTAAAGGAAAAGTCATTTGAAGGAAAAATACTCGCTTTGCTGTGCTGCCTGACATCCAAAGGTGCCGGATGCTTGAAGAAAAGCGGAAATTTACCTTCTGCTGCCGGGCTCTCTTTGGCAGCAGAAGATGATTTGCGCGATGATTTAGATAACATGGTATTTATATAATCTTGTTTTTATTATTTGCTGCAGCTATCGGAATTGTAACCTACCGCAAATCCATTACCAAGGAAACTATTACCACAATTAATACCGCCTGCTGCCGGTGATAACTGTGCAAACTGGCTGGCATCGCCGCCTGCTGCCGGAGAAAGGTCACCAAGCGAATTATTGCCGCCTGCTGCTGGAGCTAGTTCTCCGAACGGATTGCCACCTGCTGCTGGAGAAATATCCGCGAATTGTTCGGAATGAGCAATCGGGGGTTCACCACCTGAGGCGGGTGCCAGAAGGCTCAAGTTAACACCCTGTACCGTAAAGCTTGTTGGGGCATTGATAATGGTCTGGCCTTTGAAGGAGAAGAAGGGTTCCTGGAGGCCACCTTCGTTCTGCAGCAGGAACTGATTGAAGAGACTGCTGAAGGGGAAGTTTCTGTAGAACACAAATCCTACGCCAGAGCTGTTATGTGAGTCGGTGGTGCGTGCTTCAGCCTCGTTAAACTCCGCAAGGCTGAAGTTGCTTGCGCGCACACCGTTAAATGTCTGCTGGCTTGCATCTAATGTTTGGCCTTGCATTGCATTATCCAAAAGTACAAAGAACTGATTTACACCGCTCATGCTGCTTGTATTGCCTTCAAAGCTCATGGAAGTACCAAGGCCTGTCAGCTCAATGGCGATATTGCCACCGCTGAATGCCGTGTTAGTAACAACTGTGCCAGCTGAAGCCGCTTCAGCCAGTAATGCGATGCCGTTATTGATAAACTGCTCGGTATCAATACGAGTATTTTGCGCATTGACCAGGTCAAGGCCGATAGCATTGGAGATAAAACTATCACCCAAGAAGCTTGCATTATCGCTGTTGGTCAGCAATACCCCTGTGCCATTGGTGGTAAGTATATTAGAGGCAAAATTTACATTGTCAGTACCAGCAACATTAATACCGGTGCCAAAATTGGTAATAGAGTTGCCGCCATTTGTAATATCGCCAACTACAATAGCTCCCGTATCATTAGTAAGAGCTATACCATTGCCAGCCGTGTTGCCAGCTGCTGCAGTGATACTGTTGCCGCTGACTGTGAGGTTGTCGGTGCTGCTTACATCAATACCGTCACCTGATATGCCTGTCAGATTATTTCCCGTAACAGTAACATTACTGCTTGGGTCGATGCTGATACCCGTAGTTGCGCCGGTGATGGTGTTGCCCGAGATCGCAACAGTATCTGCATTAATCACATTGATGCCGGTTGCAGTAATGGTGCTGAGCGTATTGCCGGTAATGGTCAGGTTGCTGCTGTTAGCAGTGTGAATGCCATCAAGTGCTGTATTGCTGATGGTATTGCCGCTGATAGTAACGTTGGAATCAGCAGGGCTGCCGTAGTTAATGGAATCGCCGATATCAATACCGTTACCTGCGGTCTGTGAAATGGTGTTGCCGGTAATGGTTACTCCATTCGTGGCTTCCACATGGATACCGCTTAAGAAATTGCCAGAACCTTCGAGACCGGTATTGGTAATGGAATTGCCGGTAATATTAATACCGTCTCCATTGCCGACATAGATGCCAAGGCGTTCGGTATTGGCGATGGTGTTCTGTTCAACAATATCATTAGTTGAGTTAAGAACGGCTACTCCAGAAGCGCCAGTTACATTGGTGATGTTGTTGTTCTGAACGGTGTTGTTGCCGCCGCCTTGAACATTAACGCCGTCCCAGCCGATATTGGTGAGGGTATTCTGTTCAGCAGCGCTCGGTCCGCCGATAAGCACATTGGTACTGTTATCTGTTTCAATGCCGTTATGGCCGGTGTTGTTGACCACGTTAGCAAAGATCTGGCTGTTATCGCCAGCATTGATGGCAAACAGGCCGTCAGTGTAGATGCCGTTGACGCCGGCGTTTTGAACATTGTTGTTTTCGATGATTACATCGCCGGAATTCTCAACGTCAATGCCGGTCACGCCGCCGGTAACATTGTTGCGGGCGGCTGCGGATACACCGCCTACGACTGCATTGTTGCTGCCGGTGACAAAGATATCGGCATTAGAAGCGGTAACCGTATTACCCGTTACCTGCACGCCAGCGCTGCCGCTGACATCAATGCCGTTGCCCTGTACATTACCGAGTGTTCCGACCAGGTTTCCTGAAATCGTAAGCCCAGACGTATTCGTAGCATCAATGGCGTCTGCAGTAGTATTATAAATGGTGTTACTGCTTATCACGTTTGTACCGGTTGAATCACTGACTGTGATACCGGTTCCAACATTATGAATGTTATTGCCGTTGATAGTGATGTTGCTGCTCGGATCAACACTAATGCCTGTTGTACCGCCAGTGATGGTATTATTGCCAACGCTAATTGTAGCGCCATCAACAATGCTGATGCCAGTTTTGAAGTTACTGATTGTATTGCCTGCTCCAGCACTGCCTACGGTCGAACCGGATACATTGGTCAGCAGGATACCGGTACCGTTATGACCACTCAATGCCGCAACAAAATTATCAGTGATATTAGCATTTGAACTGTTGGATATGTTCATGCCATTACCGCCGGCAATCAAATCGATAATGAAATTATCAGATACAGTAAGGTTGTCGCTGTTAGCGGCCCAAATACCTGTATTCGAGCTGTTGGTGAATACGTTTTCGCTTACATTGACATTGTTGCTGTCAGTAACGAATACGCCATCCTTAGAAGTCAGAACAGCGTTGAATTCAACATTTGCGCCATTGCTGCTGCCGATAAAGATGCCGTGCCTGCCGATATTGGTTAAAGCGTTTTCAGAAACAGTCAATCCAGTTACATTTGTGCCGGATATGCCATCTTTAGCCACGCCTGTTACGTCGTTATGATCAATAGTGGTAGTGCCGGTGCCATCGGTTACAAGTATGCCATTGGTAGCGGTAGAGCCAGCAACGCCTGTGAGATGGTTGCCATGCAAGGTAAGGTTGTTGTTACCGGAGGCTAAAATGCCTGTCAGCTTAAATTTTGTAATTGTGTTGCCGCTGACATTGTCACTATTTCCGTTAGCAGCATTGATGCCTATCGTACTGTTAGTGATGGTGTTGGTGTTAATAGCTGCGCTATCAGAGCTTGCTACAGAAATGCCGGTACCTTTAACATTATTAGTACCGCCGATTGTTCCGATATGATTTCCAGAAATCGTGAGGCCAGCAGTATTTACAGCATCTACAGCATCTGCCGTAGTGTTATATACCGTATTGCCGCTAATTACGTTCGTGCCAGTCGAATCACTGATTGTAATGCCAGTAGCTACATCATGAATCGTATTATTGTTGATAGTGATGTTGCTGCTCGGATCAACGCTAATGCCAGTGCCGCTATTGGTAATAGTGTTGCCGGTTATCTGAGTGCCGTTGCTATTAATGATATCAACACCCAAGCTGCTGTTGTTGATGGAGTTGTTGCTAACAGTCAGATTGCTGGCAGAATTCGCATATACGCCATTCTGTAAAGCGGTGGTGATTGTGTTTCCATCTACCAGATTAGTGCCGCCGGTACCGCCATCAAGACGTATGCCGTCACCAAATGGGTTGCTTACAGTGTTGCTGGTGATGGTTAGGTTCGAACTGGCGTTAGTGCTGATCGCTCCGTAACCGGACAATTGAGCGTTAGATACATTGTTGTTGCTGATTAAGGCGGTATTTACGTTATTAGCCCAGATACCTACGCGTGTAGTTCCATTAACGATGTTATTAGTGACGGTAATGTTGTTAGCACCTTCGATCTTGATGCCATCCCAGTTACTGTTGGAGATATTATTGCCTGAAATCACATCATTATTGTTATTATTAATATAGATGCCGCTGCCAATTTGGTCACCAGTAGAGAAGGTGTTGGCAATTGTATTATTTTCGATCAATACGCCATTGGAATTAAGCGAATAGATGCCTGTACCACGGACATTGTTGGCAGTACCAAGAGTTCCAATGAGATTGTTCGAAATCGTAAGCCCAGCACTATTTGCTACATCAATTGCATCGGCAGTTGTGTTGTAAATGGTATTGCCGTGAATGGTGTTGGTTCCTGTCAGGTTGCTGACATTAATACCCTTACCTACGTTATAAATCATATTGCCGATAAGATTAATATTGCTACCGGAGTCAGCGTTGATCGCTGTGGCGCTGTTTTCCATCCAGTTATAGGTGATATGTGCACCCGTAGTATTGCCGGTAATACCAATGCCGGTAGTGCCACCATAGGTAAAGTTTCTATTGAGGGTTACATTGTTACCCCCATTAAGCTGAATCTGTACGCCGCCATTGTTTACAACATTATTGTCTGCAGCAGTATTATTCGATCCGCCAGAAATATAAATACCTGTAACTCCGTTGTGATCAACGTAGTTAATGTTTGGATTCGTATTATCACCAATGTTCATGTTGCTGACATTAGTGGCTGATATGCCTGTATTGGTGTTATTGGTAATATGGTTTGCAAGCAAGGTCCAGTTGCTGCCATCATTCGCATTTATGCCCGTGGCAACATCACTGATGGTAACACCGCTAATAGTAATATTGGTTGCGCCTGGTACGCCGTAAGCAGTGCCGGGATCGGAAATACCGAAGCCTGTGCCGCTGCCTGTAATGGTATCGTTTGTAATGCTTACGTTATGGCTGCCATGAAGTGTTAATCCGCCAGCACCCGCATTGCCAACCGTTATAGTGCTGTTGGTAAATGAGCCTTGGGAGCCGTCGGAAAAATTCATAGCTTCAACGCTATTATGAGCATTGAGCGTGCTGTTCGAGACATTCTCAGTGATATCGTTGCCAATGGCTTGAATTTCCGCGGTGCTTTCACCCTCAGCGCTTACGTTATTGATGTTAACTGTGTGGGCCGTATTGCCGTAGACGGTGGAATCAACAGATAATATACCAAAAGTATTGGTATGCGAAACGTCAAGGTTGCTTGCGGTGCCGCCGGCATTGGCATAAATAAGGCCTGCGAAAGGAATGCTTCCGGTAACGTGTGATCCATCAATAGTCAGGCCGGAAATGTTAACGTTGTTGCCGTTTTCTGCCAATACAATTGGAGCAAAATATTGTGAACCCCAGATTGGGCCATTTTCAATAAGAGGAGCTCCGGCAACAGATGTCGGCTGGATGATGGTGGAGCCTTTTCCGCTGCCAAATAAATTGAAATTGCTGCGACCGATAATCTGAACCAGTTGGTTCCAGATGCCGCTGCCGATGGTAAGATTGGTAGTGCCTGAAGACGGATTAATGGCGTCGATAGCGTTCTGAATGCTGCCTGGCAGATTTTGGTTTAAGTCAACAACTGCGCCGGAAAGGACATTTGAGGTGTCGCTGGAAAATACACCGCTATTGTTGATATCCAGTGTGCCAGTTGCAGTAATGGTGCTGCCTCCGGTCATTGTTACGTTATTCACTGGATCAAGCGTGAAATTTCCACCCGCTGTAATATGTGTGCCGCCTGCAAACGTTGCATTTGCTGGATCAATAAGGATATTGCCGCCGGCATTAACGGTGCTGCCGGTGAGGGTTAAATCATTATTGCCAACAGCAAGAGTGATATCCTTAGTGGTCTGGATATTCGCTGAAGCAAGATTAATTCCGTTAGCATTAAGCGTTATATTGCCATTTTCCAACGCTCCGCCAATTGTAGCGCCGCCTGCCAATACATTGCTTATACCGTTTGCGCCAGGTGCACCGGTGCCGTTGATGATGATATCGCCATTGGTTGTGCTAATCGAGCTGCCACCACGGAATTCAACACCCCAATCAGCCATACCTGCCGTATCGCTTGTGCCCTGACCGGTGCCGTTAAGAGTGATAGTGCCATTTTGTGCAGAAATACCGACACTTTCTATATAGATACCATCACTGCTGCCACCGCTGCTATGAGCAGTGCTTCCGATGCCATTGAGTGCGATGGTGCCGTTGCCAATGGTTTTAATGACTGAGCCTGCGAATAGATCAATACCATCCCAGTGTGTGTTGCCACTATTATTTGCCTGGCCAGCAAGAGTGATATTACCACCATTTGCATCTAATGTGGCGCCATAAAGGCTGATACCGCCGAATGCATCATCACCGGATACGGCATACCCATTAGCCCCGGCACCGCCGGCTAATTTGATATTGCCGCCATTGGATTTAATGGAAGAACCGGAATCAAGCGCAATATAGCCATTGCCGCCTTCGGATGCTGAATCAAGTGTTACATGTAAATAACCGCCAGTGGATGCAATGGATTTATTTGAATCCAGTATAATATTATGAGCTGCTGTTGCCTCGAACACAGAGGTGTCAGCAGTGGATTTTAAGATATTACCTGTAATGGTAATGTCTTGACCGCTATATATTCCGAGATGATGCAGGCCATTTTCATAATTGAAAGTGCCTGCATTAAATGCCCCGGAACTGGTTGTGCCGATAAGAACATCTGGTGCGTGGACGTGATCCATCATGGCTTGTGTGATGCTCAATGTGCCTGTGCCATCTCCTAAGCCTACAGTTGTGCCTGCAGTTACGGTTTTGAACAGAACTTCAACCAATGAGGTAATATTGGTATTCGCCAAATTAAGAGAATCCGCATTGAGAGTAATTGATCCGTTATCTGAAGTTCCGCCGATGGTAGAAGAGGCATAGAAGCTAACAGGTGTGGAAATGCCTGATACGATGCCGGCGGCGCCATTTGCGCCAATGCCAGTCAATACAATGTCACCAGTGCCGTTAGTAGATATTGTGCTACCATCTAGCGCCATGCCATAATCAAGTGCATCACCTGTGCCCTGGCCAGTACCTTTAATGGCAATATTGCCGTTTTGAGCTGATATGGTTGCATTCTGTAAGTATACACCAACGCTATTGGCGCCAGTAGTATGACCAGCGCTACCTTTGCCGGTAAGTGTAATCGTTCCTGCGCCATTGGTAGTAATTTTTGATCCAGCAAAGGCATCTATACCGTCATATTGTGTGTTACCCTGCAATGCAGTGCCGGTAAGTGAAATATTGCCACCGCCTGTGCTGCTGCTGGCGTCAATTGTTGCGCCGCTGCCACCAAAGCTACCGATATTAATACCACCAAGATTTGCATTATCAGATACAGCCGCGCCATCTGCGCCGCCGCCATGAAGATTTACATTGCCACCATTGGAGAGAATAGAAGAGCCGCCAACAAGTGATATGTAACCGCCAGTAGCACTTGTATCTGAATTCAAATCCACACCCAGTTTATTATGGGTCGATGAAATGCTTACATTTTGGTCTAAAGTAATGTCGTTTCCGGCATTAAATGAGAGAGTGGCGTCTGCACCATTGTTTTTTAGGATGTCGTTGGCAATTTCAACATTACCAGTGCTGGTAAGTAATGCATTCGTGCCGGTATCCAAGACCGAATCAATAACGCC
>Ga0206890_1014_pt1 | contig 55764 bp, 51 predicted proteins | sample Alteio_BWOrgHeat_58_FD_152960 | JGI IMG/M metagenome (GOLD analysis project Ga0206890, IMG submission 152960) | Enriched cells from forest soil in Barre Woods Harvard Forest LTER site, Petersham, Massachusetts, United States - Alteio_BWOrgHeat_Nextera6 ... | reverse complement strand
GAGTAAGGTACCTGTTGAACTAAACTTATAAACCACTTTATTAGTGAAATCTGATATATAAATATTATTTGACCCATCAAGCGTTAAAAGAGTAGGCCCGGCCAAAGTGGCGCCGGTATTAACGACGACGCCAACACCCGATGAATTATATTTATACAAAATACCGCCGGTGCCTCCGTGATAGTCAACCGTAAAAACGTTGCTAAAAGCGTCTGTTGCAACACCGTATGCATTAGCGCTTAATGTAATAAAATTTGTAAATGAATAAAAACCAGTGGTAGGCGCCCCTCCCGTATTTGTAGGTGTTAAACTTGTAATGGCCGTACCTACAGGATAAGGCGCCGGCTGCGAAGTTGGATAGCTAATTGCCGGTGCCTGTGCAAATAGCTTGTTACCAAACAGTATTAATACTGCTGCGAGAAATATATAAAGTATAGGTTTCTTCAAAACAAAGTAGAGTTTAACAAATATAAAATAATAACCCGTTTCACTTCAAATAGGAATAAAGTATATATGTGCAAAAATAGTGCTATTAATTTAAGCTATAGTTTTTTAATTAGCTAAACATACTCTCCAGTACATATAAAGGTTATAAACCGTTGCCGGCTTACCCAAAGTGTTTTTCGGCAAATGTTTCTTGTATAATAAATTCCCCAATGTGCGGAATATTGGCCATTGGTTGGTTGACCCGATAGCTATGGGGTGGGTTGATTAGGTTGATTAAGTGAGCAGTTGGCTTTCTTCAGTACCCTTTGTGCAAATTCTTTGTGGGCTTTGTGGTTAAATAGTCCACATGGTTATTAACCACAAAGAACACAGAGGTAGCACAAAGTATGCGGAGAAATGCTCTTATTAAGCCATTTATCAACTAAAGGCTACTGGAGGCATTTAAGCATGTACGGGAGGTGTGGTGATAGCTGTTTAAGGCAACATGAGGTGCACTTTAGGCAGCATGAGGCAGTTTTAAAATGGTGTTTTAGGCCTTTAAGATTCATTTTTACCCGGATAACCGGCAAGGTTAAATGCGTTGTTTTTGGGGATATTTTGCCTATGCTTAAGCTGAATTTTAGCTATAAAAAGCTAACTGAACAAGCCATTTTGAAATGCGGGTACTTTTTTGTATCTTTAATAGTAAACTGCAATTCTGCGCGGTTTCCGAGGGCGTTTTTTGCCTGATTTTTTAACAAAAAAACATAAAAAAAATAAAACTGAATTTTTCCCGGTTTTTTGGAGTTGAAAAGATCGTTCCCCGACATTATTTGTGCGTTAAAGTTTAGCGATAAGCTAAAGTCAAAAGGGGAATCGCTTTTAGAGCCTGTCGCCACTTTTACCCTATCTTCCTCCTTCCCCTAAATTTTAGGGGAAGGCATCGCACAAGGCCCTTTTTTTTATTTTTGAACTAAAACCGCCCGCGAAGGGCTCGAAATTCTAAAAGCGATTCCCTGATAAAGTCAATCACTAAACGTCTTAAACCTATTATTTGTTTAAGTTTGCACGCAGTCAGCTATCATAATGAACCCCAAACTTAGCCTTGCAATTGGCATATTATGTATTTCGTTTTCGCCAATACTGGTAAAACTGGCCGATGCCTCGCCCATCGTTTCGGCTTTTTACCGTATGCTGCTGGCATGGCTTGTGTTGGCGCCTTATTGCCTGGTGAAGGTTAGGTTAAAACTACCAGTTAATGACCTGTTACTGGCGTTATTGGGCGGTGTTGTTTTTGCGGCTGATATAGCCGTTTGGAATATGTCGCTCATTATAACCAGTGCTACTATATCAACCCTGGTGGCTAACCTGGCGCCGGTTTGGGTTGGGCTGATGAGCTATATGTTTTTTAAACGAAAATCAGGCCCGCTATTTTGGGCGGGTACATTTATAGCCATTATTGGTATGGTGGTTTTGGTGGGCTTTACCAACCTGTTGCACCTGCAAATTAATTTAGGTTTGGTGCTGGCGTTAGGGGCCAGCGTGTTGTATGCCTTTTATATTATGATAACCAAGGGCATTCTTCAGCGGGTAAATACGCTCACTTTTATGTTTTGGTCGATGCTGGCCTCCTGCCTGTTTTTATTAGCTATTTGTGGCTGGCAGCACGATAATTTATTGCATTACCCGCCGGCAACCTGGTATTACTTTATTGCAATGGGCCTGGTGTGCCAGCTTATTGGGTGGATAACCATTAACTACGCTATTATGCACCTGGCGGCAACCAAAGTGGCCATTACACTGTTGACACAAACCGTTATCGCCTGCTTTTTGGCTATCTTCTTGTTGAATGAAAAGCTGGAATTAAACGAAATTGCGGGGAGTGTTATTGTATTGGCGGGTATAGCGGTTACTTTTTTAAAGGGAAAGTCTTTTAGTAAATAATTAATATAAAATAGTTTCCTGTCAGTAAACTTATTATATTTGCATTGATGAATATTGTCACAAGAAGAACCATACTTTATTATATAAATGAATACCCGCTTGCTGCCAGTTCATTAAAAACCTGGTATGATGAATTTTTAAAAACAGAATATAGAAGTTTTAACGAATTAAAAAAAGTTTACGGAAATGCGAGTATAATCGCTAATAATCGCGTTGTATTCAATATAAAAGGTAATTCGTTCAGATTAATTATTTCAATAAATTTCACAAAGCAAGCCACTTATTTAATATGGTTTGGTACACATGCTGAATATGACAAAATTGATGCTACAAGCATTAGTTTTAAGCGTTAACTAGGTATATTAAAAAGCGGCGCAGCTTTTAAAACTCTGCTATAAGATTATGAGCACCTGGAAAATATTAAAAACCGAAACTGAATATAATATCGCGCTTGAAAGAACGATTGAAATATTTCATGCTAATGAAGGAACGCCAGAAAGTGACGAATTAGACATTTTACTATTACTTGTAAAAGATTATGAAGATCGTCATTATCAAATACCTGCCCCAGACCCTATCGAGGTAATTAAACTGAAACTGGAAGAAAAGGGATTAAAACAAAAAGATCTGGAACATATTATTGGTTCGAAAAGTTATGTGTCCCAAATATTATCTGGCAAAAAAGAGTTGACGTTAAAAATGGTTAGAGGCTTGCATCAATACTTAGGTATATCAGCGGATATACTTTTAGCCAATAGCAAATAAATATTTTCACATCCGCATGATAACCAAATCAACCGTCGATCGTATTATGGAAGCCACCGATATTGTGGAGGTGATTGGCGAATTTGTGCAGTTAAAAAAACGCGGCGCTAATTATGTGGGGCTATCCCCTTTTGCTAATGAGCGTACGCCATCGTTTACGGTTTCACCGGCTAAAGGTATCTTTAAAGATTTTTCATCGGGCAAGGGCGGCAGCGCGGTTACCTTTTTAATGGAGCTGGAAAAGTTTACCTATCCCGAAGCCTTAAAATGGCTGGCCAAAAAATACGGCATCGAGGTTGAGGAGACCGTTGAAGCGCCTGAAAACCGCGAGGAAGAAAACCGCCGCGAAAGCTTGATGATCGTGTCGGCTTATGCAGCTAAGTTTTTTCACGAAAGTTTATTAGATACCGATGAGGGCAAAAGCATTGGCCTTAGCTATTTTAAAGAGCGCGGTTTCAGCAACGATACGATAAAGAAATTCGAACTGGGGTACTCGCCTGATCAATGGGAAGCTTTTACCGGCAACGCTATAAAACAGGGTTATCAGCAGGAGTTTTTGGTAGAAAGTGGTTTATCCGTTAAGCGGGACAATGGCACTTTATACGACCGTTACCGTGGCCGCGTTATGTTCCCGATACATAGTTTTACCGGGCGCGTTATCGCCTTTGGCGGACGGACGCTAAAGAGCGATAAGAACGTTCCTAAATATGTAAACTCGCCCGAGTCGGAGATCTACCATAAATCAAATGTGCTGTATGGTTTGTTCTTTGCCAAAAAAGCTATCCGCGAGGAGGATAACTGTTATTTGGTAGAGGGTTATGCCGACGTGCTGTCGGTACACCAGGCGGGTATTGAAAATGTGGTGGCATCGTCGGGCACGTCGTTAACCGTTGAGCAGATCAGGCTGATAGGCCGCTTTACCAAAAACATCACCATTTTATATGATGGTGACGCGGCAGGTATCAAAGCCTCCCTGCGCGGGTTGGATATGATACTGGAAGAAGGGCTTAACGTAAAAGTGGTACTTTTCCCTGATGGGCATGACCCGGATTCGTACGTGCGCAACGTGGGCACCAATGCCTTCAAAAAGCATATTGAGGATAATAAAAAGGATTTTATACTATATAAAACCACCCTGCTGCTTAAAGAGGCCGGGAACGACCCAATAAAAAAATCAGAAGTAATAAGGGATATTGTAGAGAGCATCGCTAAAATTCCCGATTCGATAAAGGCATCTGTTTTTATAAAAGAATGCAGCCATTTATTACAAATAGATGAGCGGTCGCTACTTTCTGAGCTGAATAAAATGCGGCAGGCCAAAGCCAAAAAGGATGGCCAGCAGCAAATTTCGAGGGCCACGGTTGACGCGGAACAGGCGGAATTAGAAGAACCTGTTGAAAAACAAGCGAAAGAAAGTGATTCACAGGAAAAAGAGATCATCCGCCTGCTGTTATTATACGGCAACAAAATGATTGATTGGGACGGCATTGCCAATACCTATATTGGCCCGTTTATGGTAGCCGAGCTGGCAGATGTAGAATTTGAGCATCCGGCAAGTAAAGCCTTTGTTGAAATTTATGGCCGCGAAGTGGAGAATGGTGTATTGCCCGAGGAACAGCATTTTATTCATCATCCCGATAAAGATATTGTTGATTTGGTGGTAACCCTGCTGGCTACAAAATATACGCTGAGCGAAAACTGGTACGAAATGCATAAAATTTTGGTACCTGATGAGCAGGCTAATATGAAAGCCACTATTTTAGGCGCCATATTTCACCTCAAAAAACAAAAGGTTGGAAAAATGCTGGAAAACCTGCGGAACGAGCTGCAAAACACTACCGGCGAAGTTGACCAGGAAATACTGCTCAATCAATACATCCGCATGAAAAAGGTTGAGAAAACCATTTCTGATTATTTGGGTTCTGTAATATTAAAATAATGGCGCAGCACCTCGACCTGGGCCGTAAAGGCGAAAGTTTGGCTAAAGCACACCTTGAAAAAACAGGCTACGAAATAATGGACGAGAACTGGACGCACGACCGTGCCGAAATTGACCTTATTGCTTATAAAGACCGGGTAATTATATTCACCGAAGTAAAAACCCGCACCGGCAATTGGTTTGGCGAACCCGAAGATTTTGTTGATGCCCGCAAACAAAAATTATTGGTTAAGGCCGCGGATGAATATATTTACCTGATGAACCACCAGGGTGAAGTGCGGTTTGATATTATTGCTATTTTATTTGACAAACAAAACAATTACACACTAAAACATATTGAAGACGCGTTTTGGCCTTCAACCATTTAATATTTTATGAAGAATAAACTAACCCTGTTTTTTGCCGCTGTAACTTTACTGGCTATTAGCTGTACCAGTTGCAATAATAACAATCAACATAATAGCGATATTACCATTAGCCCTGAGGCAGGCACAAGCTATAAATCGGGTGACCAGGTAACTGTAAAGGTGAATTTTTCGGGCGTTAACCCGGATTCTGTTGTGTACCTGATAGACTCTGTAAGGGTTGCTACTAAAAAAGATTCAACAGCCATTAGCTTTAAAACGGACACCATGCCGTTAGGCTCACGGCTTATCACTGCTAAAATGTTCCAGGGTGGCAAAAGCCAGGACATATCTACCAACATAGTGTTAATGGCCGGCAAAGCACCTGATGAATATACTTATCAGGTTGAAAAGATATACCCGCATGATACCAGCTCCTATACTGAAGGGTTACTTTACCAGGATGGCTATTTGTATGAAAGTACCGGTAACACCGGGCATTCAACATTAAGAAAAGTTGACCTTGAAACCGGCAAAGCGGTGCAGGTAGCGAAAATAGATCCTAAATACTTTGGTGAAGGGAGCGCTATAATTGGCGACAAGATACTGATGCTTACTTACAAGCAGCCCGAAGCGGCCTTCGTTTTTGATAAAAACACCTTTAAGCTATTAAAAACCTTTACTAACAACATTGGCGTTGAAGGCTGGGGGATGACCTTTGACGGCAAAAAAATATATTTTGATGACAGCACTAACCGCATTTGGTTTTTGGATAAGGATACTTACCAGCAAAAAGGATTTATTGATGTATATGATAATAAAGGGCCAATAAACCAGGTGAACGAACTGGAATATATTAACGGTAAAATATATTCGAACGTTTATACAACCGATACCATATTAGTGATAAACCCTAAAACCGGCGCCGTTTTACAAATGGTGGATATGAAAAATTTATGGCCAATGAACCAACGCCCTGCCAATTTTGATAACCAGCAAAATGTATTGAACGGCATAGCCTGGGACGAAAAAGGCCAGCGCCTTTTTGTAACCGGCAAAAAGTGGCCACATTTATACCAGGTTAAGTTTGTTAAGAAGTAGTTTGCAGTTGGCGGTGGGCAGTTTGCAGGTAAATATTGAAAAACCGAACTAATCCTTGATTAATTCCCAACCGTACTTCGTCATAAACTCATTCACTTCATCATTGAATGATTTATTTTCATGATGTTTTTCTTGGTTTTTAATGTATTTGACGACTTTTCCAACTTGAGATTCACTTACCGAAACAGCAAAATAGTCGTCCTGCCATCCAAATTTCTCGACCGTTAAATTATTTTGGTTGATCCAAAATGAGGATTCGCCTTTTATAAGTTGCGTTATTTTGGCAATATTTTGATCCTTACCCAAGGATATCAGGCAATGCAAATGATCTATATAGCCATTAATAGCCTGTAAGAATATCCCTTTTTCTAAGCAGTTTTTACTGATGTGTTTATAAACATCATATCTAAAATCTTTTTTTAGCAATGGTTCTCGGTTTTTTGTGGCAAAAACTAAATGAACCCAAATTCTTATATATGACATTTCATTAATTTGGCTAAAGCCACTTTTTAATTTAAACATAGTTCCGTTGGCTAAAGCCAACGGCAATGAATTTGTTTTTATCTAATCTATCAAGGCAAATTCTTAATTGGACTAAAACCCTTTTCAATTTTAATATAACTCGGCAATATTTTTTATATACCCTCACCTATCAAAGCAAACTTTTAGTTGAGCAAAAGCCCTTTCTTATATATTGCCTTTTTTTTAAATATATTATGATTATCCGTTGCGCCAATGAATTTTATACCTATGTTTAAAGCTAACAATTTATCAATCTAATTCATTGCCGTTGGCTTTAGCCAACGGATAATAAACAAGCAAATCCGGCTTTAGCCAAACTAACGTTTATACATTAATACTATTTAACTGCAAACTACTAACTGACCCTACCGCCATGCTTTATACTGATTGATCAACCCATTTGTTGATGAATCATGTGAGGTAACCTCGTCGTTAGTTCTTAACTCGGGTAATATTTTACCGGCTAATTGTTTGCCTAATTCAACCCCCCATTGGTCAAAGCTGTAAATGTTCCAGATAATGCCTTGTACAAATATTTTATGCTCATACATAGCTATTAATGAACCCAGACTGTGCGGGGTTATTTTTTTAAGCAGGATAGAGTTAGTTGGGCGGTTACCGTCAAACTCTTTAAACGGTGCCAGTTTTTCAATTTCGGCTGCCGATTTGCCTGATGCTTTTAGCTCGGCTTCCACTTCCTCGCGGGTTTTGCCATTCATCAATGCTTCGGTTTGCGCGAAGAAGTTTGATAGCAACATGGTATGATGCTCGCCCAGCGGGTTATGTGTTTGTGCAGGAGCTATAAAATCGCAGGGGATAATTTTGGTACCCTGGTGTATCAATTGGTAAAAAGCGTGCTGGCCATTCGTACCAGGTTCGCCCCAAATAATAGGGCCTGTTTGGTAATCAACGCTGTTTCCGTTACGGTCAACATGTTTGCCATTACTTTCCATATCGCCCTGCTGGAAGTATGCAGAAAAACGGTGCATATACTGGTCGTAAGGTAATATGGCATTGGTTTCGGCCTCAAAAAAGTTATTGTACCAGATACCTACAAGGGCTAATATCACCGGCAAATTCTGATCATGCTCAGTAGTTTTGAAGTGGTTGTCCATCGCGTGGGCACCGGCCAATAGTTCAATAAAATTATCATAGCCAATACTTAACGATATAGACAACCCAATTGCGCTCCATAAAGAATAACGGCCGCCAACCCAGTCCCAAAACTCGAACATATTTTTGGTATCGATACCAAATTTTGCAACCCCTTCGGCATTGGTTGATAAGGCTGCAAAATGTTTCGCGACGTCCTTATCTACGCCACCACCGGCAATAAACCAATCGCGTGCGCTGTGCGCGTTAGCCATAGTTTCCTGCGTGGTGAAGGTTTTTGAAGCAATAAGGAATAGCGTAGTTTCGGGGTTTAAACCTTTTAAAGTTTCAACAATATGTGTACCGTCAACATTGGATACAAAATGAAGGTTCAGGTGATTTTTATAGGCCTTTAAAGCTTCGGTCACCATTACCGGCCCAAGGTCTGAGCCGCCAATGCCAATATTAACCACATCGGTAATAGCTTTGCCGGTATAGCCTTTCCAGCTACCTGATATGATGGCTTCGCTAAACTCTTTCATGTGTTGCAAAACCGCGTTTACATCGGGCATCACATCTTTTCCGTCAACATAAATTGGCGTATTGCTGCGGTTACGTAAAGCCACGTGCAAAACAGGACGGCCTTCAGTTGCGTTAATCACCTCGCCGCTAAACATAGCGTTGATTGCATCATTTAGCCTACACTCTTTTGCCAACTGTAGCAATAAAGCAATGGTTTGGTCATTAATGCGATTTTTAGAATAATCGAGTAATATTTCTTCAAATTGGGCTGAAAATTTTGCAAATCGCTGATTATCAGATTTGAATAGTTCTTTAACACTTTCGGCCACCATATCTATATAATGGTCTGTTAAATATTTATACGATTGGGTTGTGGTGAAATCAATATTTGGCAGCATAATTGAAATGATTTTTTTGAACAAAAATAGGATTTAAAATTTAGCGTACAGCTATATTTTACTACATCGATATAGTTAAATATAGTGTTAAATTAACACACCCTACATAGTGTTTGTTTTACACCAACTAAATTGCCAAATTTTCAAATAAAATTATATTTTACTTTGAAAATTAAAACATTTATTTAATATATTTGTCGTACTGGCAAACAAATAGCCAATTTGTCACCATATTGTTAATTTGATTTAAAATAATTGAATTATGTTCGAAAAACTCTTTATCCTCGTCAAAAATAACGCCGGGAGGGCGATTATTGACAACCCTTTAATTCCTGAACAATTACATGAAGCCGCTATAAACGATGCTTCAAGCTCTATCATCGAGGTTTTAAAAAGCCAGATGGAGAGCGGGAAATTAAAAGACCTGGTAAAGTATTTTCAGTTTTCGGGTATCTACAACAATCCTTTAATATCAGGCGCGGTTAACAAATTTGCCAACAAGCTGAATAATTTTTATGGTATGGAGCCGGTTGCCGCGTTAGCAACTGCCAATACACTTATTCCGCCTGTAATGCAGGAATTGATACAACAATCAAAAAGCGAGCAAAACAAAGATTTCGCACTAAACTCAATGCTATCCAAACTAAACGGAAACAAGGCCAATATGGGCATGTTGCTTAATCAGATGGCGTTGTAAGGTGGTTAAGTAGTTCATTAGGTTGGATTGGGTGAGTAGTTGATGTTACTCAAAACCAACCACTCACTTAATCACCTCAATCAACTACTCACCAATAAAAAAAGGGGTATCAGCAAAAACTGATACCCCTTTTTTTATATTTGCCCCATGACTAAAGAACAGATCCAGGATTTAAGGGATAGAATAATTTCCCTGAGGAGGCATCTTTGACATCGACAAGAAACTCGATGCACTGCAAATTGAACAGGACGTAACTGCTGGCCCACACTTTTGGGACCATCCTAAAGAAGCCGAAAAGGTTTTAGCCTCCATCAAAACAAAAAAAGTATGGACAGATGAATACCAAAAGGTAGTTTCCATTATGGAAGATACCGGTGTTTTATTTGATTTTTACAAGAGCGGTGATGCTACCGAACCGGAAATGCAAGAGCAATATGATATTGCTGTAAAGGCCATAGAGGAGCTTGAATTTAAAAACATGCTCTCGGCCGAAGAGGACCAGTTTAACGCGGTATTGCAAATTACGGCAGGCGCCGGCGGCACAGAAAGCTGCGACTGGGCAAGCATGCTGATGCGGATGTATATTATGTGGGGCGAAAAAAATGGCTATAAGATATCTGAACAGGATTTCCAGGAAGGAGATTCCGCAGGGATAAAAACAGTTACCCTCCAATTAGAAGGCGATTTTGCTTATGGTTATCTAAAAGGCGAAAATGGTGTGCACCGTTTGGTAAGGATATCGCCTTTTGACTCAAACGCTAAGCGCCACACTTCATTTGCATCGGTATATGTTTACCCATTGGTGGATGATACCATAGAAATTGAAATTAACCCGGCGGATATTGAGTTTGAAACTTTCCGTTCGGGGGGTGCCGGTGGGCAAAATGTAAATAAGGTTGAAACTGCCGTGCGTTTGTACCACAAACCATCAGGCATTATTATCAAGAACCAGGAGTCGCGCTCACAATTGCAAAATAAGGACAATGCTATCCGTTTGTTAAAATCGCAATTATATGAAGCGGAAATGCGCAAGCGCCAGGAGGCGACCAATAAAATTGAAGGCAATAAGAAAAAGATAGAGTGGGGTTCGCAAATACGTAACTATGTACTACATCCTTATAAACTGGTTAAAGACCTGCGTACTGACTATGAAACATCAAACGCGGCGGCTGTATTAGACGGCGACCTTAACGACTTTTTAAAAGCCTATTTAATGGAATTTGGCGGACCGAAAAATTGATCAATATGAAAGCAACTTACCTGTTTTTAACTTTAATGGCCATGGCTATTTTAACCCGCGCGCAGGAACCGGCACAAATAAACCTGTATCCAAATGGTGTGCCTAACTCAAAGCCTGCACCTGCTGATTATGTTGAAAATGATGCTAACGCGCATGTGGTAAAAGTTACAACACCTACACTTACCCCCTTTTTTCCTGAAAAAGGAAAAGCTAATGGTACGGCAGTAATTATATGCCCGGGCGGCGGTTACTCGGCATTGGCCATAGATAAAGAAGGTTATGCGGTAGCTAAGGAGTTTAATAAAATTGGTGTAACCGCTTTTGTATTAAAATACCGTTTGCCCAGCGATGCCATAATGGTTGATAAAACTATAGGCCCTTTGCAAGATGCACAACAAGCTTTTTTAATGGTGCGCACCCACGCGGCCGAATGGGGCATTAACCCTGCAAAAGTGGGCATTATGGGCTTTTCGGCAGGCGGACACCTGGCATCAACAGCTGGTACGCATTTTGATAAAGCGGTTATTGAAAACAAAAATAACGTGAACCTTAGACCCGACTTTATGCTGTTGCTTTACCCTGTTATATCATTTGGCGACCAAGCGCATAAGGGGTCAAAAAATAATCTGCTGGGTTTAACTCCTTCGCCGGAGAGTGTTGAATTATACTCAAATGAAAAACAAGTTAACGCCAATACGCCAATAACCTTTTTGGTACAGGCCGAAGATGATAAAACTGTGCCCGTGCAAAACAGCCTGATGTTTTATGATGCTTTATTAAAAAACAAGATCAAAGCCGAAATGCATATTTACCAGGCAGGCGGCCACGGGTTTGGCTTAAACAATACTACAAGCAAAGAACATTGGTTTGATTGGTGCCGTAATTGGATGGATGCCAATGGACTGCTAAATAATTAGAGGTTAGCCATAGCTAACCAAAGATCAAAGCCAACTTATCAATTAATAAAAACATATCGCGGTTATTTTGTTATACATAGTATAACAATTTGATCATCTATGAAAATTAAGAAAATACTGATAGGCATTGATGAAAGTTCATTTGCAGAACATGCCGCTGAATTTGGCTTTTATATTGCTCATACTTTTAAAGCAAAGGTTGGCCTGGTACACATTATTGAGCCTATGGTTACACCGGTCGCAACAAATTCTGATATTTTATTAGGTACAACACCCCAGGTAATGGGGGTAAATGACCTCGAACTGATAACTATTCAAAATGATGCATCAGAAACGCTGATTGAAAGGACAACCAAAAAATTTGGCCGTGATTTGGAGGTTACCCACTTTAATGAATTTGGCAGTACAGCCGACGGCATACTTGCTTGCAGTAAAGAATTTAAAGCCGATTTGATAGTTATTGGCACACATAGCCGCACCGGTTTTGACCGCCTGATAATGGGCAGCGTTGCCGAAGATGTGGTACGCCATTCAGAAATACCGGTTTTGGTAGTCCCTTTTCCGGATCACAGCGAATAGTTTATGGTCGATAGTCCATGGTCCATAGATCACCCTTCCATGGTCTATGGACTATCGACCATCGACTATTAATACAACAATCTGAACTTTATCGTATGTTCAATAGCTTTAAGCTCATTAAGCACCTCCGTATCATAGCCGGTGGCTACATCGGTAATTACATACCCGATTTGCGCGTTGGTCACCAAAAATTCACCTACTATATTAATATTGTGACGTGCAAATACATCATTGATCTTAGCTAATATGCCGGGCACGTTTTTGTGAATATGTATTAACCGGTGCGCCTGCACGTTATGCGGTGGCTGCAGGTCGGGGAAATTACAGCTGGTATGGGTTTTCCCTTCATTCATAAAAGCCATTACCCGTTTGGGGATAAAGTCATCATTGCGCGGGTTATGCTTAGGGTCGTCAAATATAATAACCCCATTTTCGCAGGCGGCTTCGGCAAGTTTTTTGTTTACCCTGCCAAAACAACCAATAACTTTTAATCTACCTGCATTTTGTATTTGTTCGGGCGTTGGCTGGCTGGCTTCATCACAAAATAATATACCGGCCTCTTCTATGTATTTTTCTTCAATGCTGTCGCGTTCGCGGATATTGTAGCCCTCTTTACGCATTTGCGCCAAGGCTTCCTCTTCAATAGTACCCACAACAAGGCATTTGATTCGATTTTTTGGGTACGATATAGCCCTGGGCAGTTTGTTGATGTACAAAAACTCATCAAAGCTTGGGGTAATATGATCGGCTTTTTCGGCTACAGATTTACGTTCAATATTCTCAGTAAAGGCAAAGAATTTTTTTATCATGCCCGATTCTTTTAGCTGGAAATCAGAGTACCCATCGCCAATGCCGTAAATATCGCCCTGAAGGTTTAGCTGTTTTAGTAGCTTTACCTTCCCACCTTCCCGCGATAGAGGGTTTTCGCGATCATACCCAATAATTTTTCCATCCTCGTCAAACTCAAAGGTATTGGCGTAAATATTTTCCTTTTTAATTTGATACTCGGTTACCACAGGTATAATAAATTCTTTAAACCCGCCCGAAACGATCAGCACTTCGTCCTGGTGATTTTTGAAAAAAGCCGTATTTCGCGAAAAAGAAACCGATACTTTTTTCTTTAAATGGGTAATGAGTTGCTTTAAATGATCGCGGTTGGCTTCCAGCAATTTTACACGGGCTGCTAAACTCTCCGTAAACGATAACCTTCCCTCCATAGAGGCATTGGTAAGATCTTCAATTTGTCGGTATATTTTTTCCCGGTCGGGATGATTTTTAAGCGATATTCGGGCCAGTTCATCTAAGGCCTCCACCTGTGTAAATGTACTGTCGAAATCTATAATAAAGTATTGTTCCATTGATGATGTTGCAGTCCCAATAATTATCGGGATACGGATGTGCAAATGTGCAGATTTTGGATGAGTTGTTTATAAAGAAATTGTCATTAAACAAATAAAGTTCCGCATCCAAATAAAAAACGATTAAACCAATACCGCTTTATTCCTTATTTCGAAATAACATTTTACATTTAGGCGAAACTACCTCTTGATAGCCTGTAACACATTGCTTATCAGTCCATCCATTGCGCTATTGTCTATCCAGCGGGCCACTACTACCAGGTCATGATCGGGGTCGCAATAGATCATATTGGTACCGTTACCAATATGCACCCACGTATCTTCGGGCGCTGATGGCAATAGCTTTTTATTGGTATTTAAAAACCAGTTCATATAACCATAACCGGTATTAGCGGTAGTGGGTGTCAGCGCCTGTTTTACCCATTGCTCGCTTATTAACTGCTTGCCATCCCAGTTACCATGATGCAGGGTAAGCAGACCAAAGCGCCCCATATCATAAGCGTTAATGAACATCCCTCCACCCCAATGCCCGCCACCGCTAACAGATTGCATGACCTGCCCATCCAATACGATGTATGAGTTACGATAGCCAAACCAGCGCCAGGTAGTTGAAGCGCCCATAGGGTCCATGATGTTTTCTTTTAGCACTTGCGGTAATGGTTTGCGCCATACGCTTAATGCTGCTAAAGCCAGCGCGTTTACCCGTACATCATTATATTTCCAAACTGTTCCCGGCTCATCGCGTTTACGGTCTTTGTACTTAACAATGTCACTCGATGGGCGGTCTGCCCAGTCCGGTTTGCCCCATAGCGTCCCTTCCCAATCGCTGGTTTGGCGCAGCATCACCTCCCAGGTAAGTTTGCGGTCATGCGGAGACGAAAACGGGTAGATCATATCCTTATCCGCACCATAACCACTCACTAAAGCTGCCGGATTATAAACCTCAACCGGCGGAACATAACGCGCTACGGTATCCATCGTGCTGTGTATCATCCCCCGATCAACCGCCACTCCAATTACGGTAGAAAGAAAGCTTTTAGTAACACTGTTGGCAATATCTACACGCTCCGGGTCGCCCCATTGAGCTACTATATATCCCTTGTAAATGATAATACCGGCAGGGCCGCCTCGCTCGGTTAACGGGCCAACAGCTTCGCTAAAAGGCTCTTTACCAAAACTTTGAAATTGCGACACCTCGCCGTCATGTGATGATTTTGCCTCGTGTGTCATAGCAAAGCTGATAGCCCTGTTTAAAGCTGCGCTGTCCAGGCCCGCCGCTACAGGGGTTTTATGCTGCCAGTTATTGTAAGCCGGAAAATAGTCTGATTTCTTCGGTTTTATTTGCCCGTATGATTGGGTTAAGGCCAGGAAAAGTAACCCGGTTAGCAGCGCGAAGTTTTTCATGATACAGTGCTCATTTAGGGATTAGTTAATTAAGAATTGGAAAATATTTTTAATTATTATAGAATTAGTAATTAGTGTTATCTATAGTTCGGCTAAAGGTTGATCTATAAAGCGTAACAAAGATGAAAGAAAAAATAAAAAAAGCTACTATAGTTGCAGCGTATTTACGTGGCGTTATGTCATAACTGAACTTCTATAAGATCGGTATCATCAATGACGCGCAAGGACTATTTAAATAAAAAACCCGGCCTAAACCGGGTTTCAATATATTCTCGCGAATCAACGCAATCCAAAAATCATGTTAAATCAACGGTTAAACGCCTAATAGCAACCTCGCGGGGTCTTCCAATAACTGTTTAACCCTTACCAAAAAGCTTACCGACTCGCGGCCATCCACAATACGGTGATCGTAAGATAATGCCAGGTACATCATCGGGCGGATAACTACCTGACCGTTTACGGCAACCGGGCGCTCAATAATATTATGCATACCTAATATAGCCGACTGCGGCGAATTTAATATAGGTGTTGACAGCATTGAACCAAACACACCGCCATTAGTAATGGTGAAGGTTCCGCCGGTCATTTCTTCAATAGTTAATTTATTATCACGGGCTTTGCCTGCTAATACAACAATAGCTTTTTCAATTTCAGCAAGGCTCATCCCGTCGGCATTGCGGATAACCGGCACTACCAAACCTTTGGGGGCAGATACCGCGATAGAGATATCAGCAAAATTACTGTAAACCACTTCTTCGCCATCAATACGTGCGCCAATAGAAGGCCAGTCTTTTAACGCCTCAGTAACCGCCTTGGTGAAAAACGACATAAAGCCCAAACCAACGCCATATTTTTCTTTAAACTTATCTTTGTATTTACCGCGCAGCTCCATAACTGGTGCCATGTCCACTTCGTTAAAAGTGGTTAGCATCGCGGTTTCATTTTTAACAGTTACCAATCTTTTTGCAACCGTTTTACGCAATGATGACATTTTTTCGCGCTTCTCGCTCCGCTCGCCTGCTTTTACAGGAGGAGGTGAAGAAGTGGCAGTAGCAGGGGCAGGTGCAGGTTTTGCTGCTGCCGGTTGCGCGCTTAAGGCATCCTCTTTAGTTATTCTGCCGGCAACACCATTACCGCTAACCGATGCAGGGTCGATACCTTTTTCGGCCAATATTTTAGCGGCAGCAGGCGAAGGCGTGCCCGAAGCGTAGGTAGTTTCTTTTGAACTTGCAGCTGTTGCAGCAGGTTTGCTTTCGGCAGCTACTGTAGCCGGTTCGGCGGTAGCTTTAGGCGCGGTTGCAGCGGCAGCGCCACCTTCTTCAATAACGCACACCACAGCGCCAATAGGCAATACATCACCCTCTTTGGCAATAGTTTTTAAAACACCCGCTTTTTCGGCGGTAAGCTCAAACGTAGCTTTATCTGATTCCAACTCGGCAATAACTTCATCCATCTGTACCGCATCGCCGTCTTTTTTTATCCAGCTTGATAAGGTTACTTCGGTAATTGATTCGCCTACCGGCGGAACTTTGATTTCTAAACTCATATTCTTATTATGATTGTATTAGTGTTGTATGTTATACGTAGAACGTTATAAGTTTTGCATTCAGGTTACTTCAGGATATAAACGTACCACGTAAAACGTATAACGTACAACCCCTAACCCTCAACTCAATCCGCTCCGGCGTTAGCCATTTTTTCGGTTGTTTTTTTAATGGTTACAGGCATTTCAAACGCTTTTGAAACAATATACAATTGCTGCGCGGCATGTTGCTTTGCAAAACCGGTAGCGGTACTGCTGCTTTCATTACGCGAAATTACGTCCAGCTTCAACACTTCATCTGTACGGAACTTACGGCATAAATAAGGCCATGCGCCCATATTTTCCGGTTCTTCCTGCACCCATATAAAATCGGCAGCTTTACTGTATTTGGCTTTAATTTTAGCCATTTGCTGTATCGGCGTTGGGTATAACTGCTCTAAACGAACAATAGCTACGTCCTTACGCTGATCAGTTTGTTGTTTATCAAGCAGGTCATAATATATTTTACCCGAGCAGAATAATACACGTTTAACTTTTTTGGCATCCGCGTAGTTATCATCTATCAATTCTTCAAATACACCGTCGGTAAAATCAGCCAAAGGCGACACGCATTTAGGGTTACGCAATAAGCTTTTTGGCGTAAAAATGATAAGTGGTTTGCGGAACTCCCTATGTATTTGCCTGCGCAATACATGAAAAAAGTTAGCAGGCGTAGTACAGTTGGCTACCTGAATATTATTATCAGCGCAAAGTTCCATAAACCGCTCAATACGCGCCGATGAATGCTCAGGGCCCTGGCCCTCGTAACCATGCGGCAATAACATTACCAAACCGTTTCCGCGCTGCCATTTGGTTTCGGCGCTGGCTACGTACTGGTCAACTATAATTTGCGCGCCGTTAAAAAAGTCGCCAAATTGTGCCTCCCATATTGTTAACGCGTTAGGGTTTGCCAGGGCGTAACCATACTCAAAGCCTAAAACACCATATTCAGACAATAAAGAATTATAAATACTGAACTTGGCTTCGCCGCCTATCTGATCAAGCGGTGTATATTCATCTTCCGAATCAACCAAGGTTAAAACAGCATGGCGGTGCGAAAAAGTGCCGCGCTTAACATCCTCGCCGCTCAAACGTACCGGGTGGCCCTCTTTTAATAAAGTACCGTAGGCCATCAACTCGCCCATGGCCCAATCAAAAACATGGGTATCATTCACCATTTTGGCGCGTTCATCAAATAGTTTCTCGATCTTTTTGAAGAAATCCTTACCCTTTGGCAGTTCTGTTAAAGTTTTGCCGATGTCTAATAATTCCTTTTCCTTAACCGAAGTATCAACCGGGATAGAAAAGTCTTTTTCAGATGCTATATGTAATCCTTCCCAGGCACCGGCAAACATAGGTATGCTATCGGTAAACCTGTCTTCAGATTTTGATTCGTTCAATTTTTCCTGCAACAGGTCGCGGAAATTTTTCTCCATTTCCTTTGCTGTATCGGCATTTACATCGCCCTGCGCTAATAGTTTTTGCAAATACACCTCGCGCGGGTTTGGGTGCGCCTCAATAGCTTTATATAATACCGGTTGGGTAAATTTAGGCTCATCGGCCTCGTTATGGCCATACCGGCGATAGCATAATATATCTATAAATACATCATCATGAAACAGCTGGCGATATTCCATCGCCATATTGATCACATAAACTAAAGCTTCAACATCATCACCATTAACATGGAAAACCGGCGAAAGCACGGTCCTGGCCACATCGGTACAATATACACTTGAACGGGCATCCTTATAATTTGTGGTAAAGCCTATCTGGTTATTGATAACCAGGTGAATGGTGCCGCCTGTACGGTAACCGTCAAGCTTTTCCATTTGTAAAACTTCATACACAATACCCTGGCCGGCGATAGACGCATCGCCATGTATCAATATGGGCGCAATTTTGGTAAAGTCGCCGTTGTATTTAAAATCAATTTTTGAGCGTGTTAAACCTTCAACAACCGGGTCAACCGCTTCCAGGTGCGATGGGTTGGGGCAAAGGCTTAAGTGCACTGTATTGCCGCTTGCGGTATCAATATCGGTTGAAAAACCCAGGTGATATTTTACGTCGCCGCTAAAAGGTGATTCCTCATCATAGGTTTTACCTTCAAACTCCGAAAATATCTCTTTGTAGGTTTTCTCCATGATATTAGCCAGCACATTTAACCTGCCGCGGTGGGCCATGCCAATGATAAATTCCTGTATGCCTAATGTAGCACCTTTTTGAATAACCGAATCAAGGGCCGGTATCAACGCTTCGGCACCTTCTAACGAAAAGCGTTTTTGCCCCAGGAACTTTGTCCCTAAAAAGCTTTCAAAACTCACCGCCTGGTTTAGCTTATTCAGCATCAGCTTCTTTTCATCAATGGTGAAAGAAGGCTTGTTGCGCTGGCTTTCCATGCGCTGCTGAAACCAGTTTACTTTTATAGGATTACGGATATATTTATACTCAACGCCTATAGTCCCACAATAGGTTTCTTCAACCATCGCCACTATATCGCGCAGTTTGGCCGGGCCAATACCAACTTCATGGCCGGCATTAAATACCGTATCCAGGTCAGCATCGCTTAAACCAAATGTTTCCAGCTCTTTACCGGGAAAATACTTGCGGCGCTCGCGCACCGGGTTTGTATCGGCAAATAAATGACCGCGGCCACGATAGCCGTCGATCAGGTTAAATACGTTAATTTCTTTTAAAAAGTGGTCGGGCGTTTCCGCGCTTACGACAGGCGCTTCAGAGCCCCGCCCAAAATCAAACCCTTCAAAAAATTTTTGCCAGCCAAAATCCACCGAGGCGGGATCTTGTTTATAGGCGTCGTATAAAGAATCTATAAATGCAGCGTTCCCGCTATTAATATAATTAAGACGATCCATGATGAGAATACCAATCGATAAAACGGTACAAAAGTAAGCATAACGACTTGTAAACTTTAAATTTAATTTATAAAATGTTAACAGAAATGAGGATTGCGGAAGATTAAAAAAACTTGCTTGCAGGTATTGACATCAACAAGGGTAAAAAGTTAGTACATTAGATTGACCGTTTGTAATAATTAAGCCATGAAACCTATTTTAACATTTTTATTCCTGTTGTTTTTCGCATCCACGGCATTTGCACAGGCTGATACTAATAAGGCCCTTAGCAGGAGTTTATTTATGCCCCCCGCGTTGATGGTTGCATCGGTTGCTAATAAACCGCCGGTTATAAGGATATGTACCCCCAGCAGGAGCTCATTAATGGCACCTCCGCTGATGGTTGTATTTTCGCACGATAGGGTTATTTACAGATCATTAGCGGCAGAAGGGAATATGAGTAAACTATCTCCCGACTGTATCAAATCTATTTACGTATTAAAAGATAGTTCATCTGTTGCCAAGTATGGCAGTGCGGCTAAAAACGGGGTTATTGAAATTTATATTGATGATGAAAAGTATCCCGATGCCTATAAAGTTTTTAAAACTGATTCGTTAGAAAATAAAAAAAGGTAATTATCAAGAGCCAAGAATCAATATAAAAAGTAAAATGAGCTTATTTATATCATAATAACCTGTCTGAGCTTTTTTCTTTTTACAGATCTCTTTCCTATCTCGCTATTCTCTTGGTTCTTGGTTCTAACATCAACCAAATTTATTTTCAATCGCATCAATTTGTTAAATCCTGTTATTATCTTTAAAAACTAATACTTGATACTTTGAAAAGAAAAGACTTCCTATATCTAACCGGCATGGGCTTTGGTGCCGCTATGATGAGCAGGATACCCGTTATAGGTTCGCCTGTTGTACACGGTACGGCCATGCAGGGTGTTGACGTTGCTATGAAAAAGCAAATGGCCGACGTGGCTTTAAATGCGGCACGCTCAAAAGGCGCTACCTATACCGATGTTAGGTTAGGGCGCTATTTAAACCAGTTTGTGGTAACCCGCGAAAAGCAAGTGCAAAACATTGTTGACACCGAATCGTACGGTATGGGCATAAGGGTTATTGCCAATGGCTCATGGGGGTTTGCCGCTACTGATAAGCTGGATAAAGACAGTATAGCCAAAGCTGCCGAAGCCGCGGTTGCTATTGCTAAGGAAAACTCACGCATCCAAACCGAGCCCGTGCAATTGGTGCCTCAAAAAGGTTACGGCGAGGTGAGCTGGAAAACGCCTATTGAAAAAAACGGCTTCGATGTGCCGATGAAAGACAAAACGGATTTGCTTTTAGCTGTTAATGACGCGGCCCTTAAAGGCGGCGCCAACTATATGAGTTCGGTACTTTTTTTGGTTAATGAACAAAAGTATTTTGCTTCAACGGATGGCTCCTACATCGACCAGGATATACACCGGATATGGCCTTCGTTCTCTGCTACCAAAATTGATTCAAAATCGGGCAAGTTTGAAACGCGCCAATCGTTAAGCGCTCCCCGTGGTTTGGGTTATGAATACCTAATTCCGCGCGATAGCGATAAAATTAAAGGTGGTGTTACCACCTTATACCGCGACAGGTATGATATGCTGGAAGATGCAATGGCAGCAGCCCCGCAGGCCGAAGAAAAGCTGAAAGCAAAATCAGTAGAGCCCGGCAAATACGACCTTGTGCTTGACCCCTCCCATTTATGGTTAACCATACATGAATCAGTGGGCCATCCATCTGAACTTGACCGTGTGTTGGGTTACGAAGCCAACTTTGCCGGCACCAGTTTCCTTACATTGGATAAGTGGAGATCGGGCAAGTTCAATTTCGGCAGCAAAAACGTAAATATCGTGGCCGATAAGGTGCAGCCCGGATCATTAGGCGCTGTTGGTTATGACGATGAGGGTGTGGGCGCTAAAAAATGGGATATCATTAAGGACGGCATCCTGGTAAATTACCAGGCCATTCGCGACCAGGCACATATCATTGGCTTAAAAGAATCACAGGGATGCTGTTATGCGGATAGCTGGAGCGATGTGCAATTTCAGCGTATGCCTAATATTTCACTCCAACCCGGTAAATCGCCATTGGCGCCGGCTGATATGATCAAAAATGTAGAAAAAGGAATTTATATCGTAGGCGACAGTTCGTTCTCTATTGATCAGCAGCGTTATAATTTCCAGTTCAGTGGGCAGTTATATTACGAGATCAAGGATGGCAAGATTGTTGGTATGCTGAATGACGTTGCCTATCAATCAAATACCCAGGAGTTTTGGAATTCCTGCGCGGCGGTTTGCGACAAGAATGACTATCGCCTCGGCGGTTCTTTTTTTGACGGTAAGGGCCAGCCCGAACAAGTGAGTGCCGTATCGCATGGTTCATCTACGGCGCATTTTAAGGGAGTTAACGTAATTAATACAGCAAGAAAAATCTAAAAAAATATTTTATGGCTATAATGAGCGAAGATGATTGCCGTGCTTTATTAAAGAAAGTGCTCAGCTATTCAAAAGCCGATGAATGCGAAGTTAGCATAAACATGTCGGACGCCGGGAACATACGATATGCACGAAACGCCGTTTCAACCAGCGGATCTATATATCAAACCAGTTTAGCCGTTTCATCGGCCTTTGGTAAAAAATTGGGTATTGTTACCACTAATGAATATGACGATGCTTCGCTGGCCAAAGCGGTAAAACGATCAGAAGAACTGGCGCGCCTGGCACCTGAAAATGCCGAATACGTTCCTTTTTTGGGGCCGCAAACCTATGCGCCACGCTCTAAAACCTATGTGCCCGAAACTGCCGCGATAACACCCAAACAGCGCACCGACATGGTAGAGCAAAGCTTGCGGATAGCTAAAGAAAATAGTTTAACAGCAGCCGGTTATTTGCAAAACAGCGCGGGTGTTTCGGCCATAATGAACTCACATGGGTTGTTTGCTTACAATACATCAACTGACATTAGTTTTTCGGTTACCATGCGTACAGCAGATAGCCAGGGATCGGGCTATTCAACCAAAGATTATAATGATATCAGTAAAATGGACACGCTTGCATTCACTAAAATAGCCGCTCAAAAGGCTACACGATCAAGTGGTGCAAAAGCAATTGAGCCCGGAAAATACACCGTTATTTTAGAGCCTGCCGCAGGGATCGTATTATTGGAACAATTATACGGCGGGCTTGATGCACGCAGTGCCGACGAGGGCCGCAGCTTTTTGAGCAAACCGGGCGGTAAAACCAAACTTGGCGAAAAGCTGGTTGACGAACGGATAAACATTTACTCGGACCCATCAAACCCCGAACTGCCTACAAGTAGCTGGAATGGCGATGGCCGTCCGCAGGAAAAGACCAGCTGGATAGAAAAAGGCGTAGTTAAAAACTTAATGTATTCGCGCTATTGGGCGCAAAAACAAGGCGTAAAAGCCGTGCCTTTTCCTGACGGGGTAATAATGGAAGGCGGAACAGCATCATTGGAAGACCTGATAAAAAGCACTGAAAAAGGTATATTGGTTACTCGTTTATGGTATATCAGGCCGGTTGACCCTCAATCGTTACTATTTACCGGTTTAACCCGCGATGGTACTTTTTATATTGAAAACGGCCAGATCAAATTCCCGATAAAAAATATGCGTTTTAATGAAAGCCCGGTCATCATGCTTAATAACCTGGATACTTTGGGCAGAACAGAACGCGCGGTTAGTGGCGAGTCTTTCCAAAGCGCCATGATACCGGCCATGAAAATAAGGGAATTTACGTTTACCTCATTGTCAGACGCGGTGTAATGCATGATAGACCTATTAAAATAGTTTGATAATTTGACGACTTTCACCCTCTTTGCGCGGAGCGAAGAGAGGGTGGTCGAGCGACTTAGCGATGACCGGGTGAGTCCTCGCCGAGCGATATTACCGCCAATGCATTTCGGTGACTACTCACCTCACTACGCTACTTTGCCCGTCCCTTTATTTCACTTTTTGTCTTGTTTTCTATTTTCCAATAGCTAAACAGGTTAAAATTCAGCTTAAACACGTCAAAATTCGACTATTGATCGGCCAAAAAAGCTTTTAACTTTGTTTACCAATTTATAAAACATCCTATATCAACCCAAAACATGAAGAACTTAATAGTAACCCTAACATTATTTGCAGTTAGCCTGTTAACCGCACAGGCTCAACAGTCAACCACCCAATGGATAGATTCGATGGATCTGAGCCAGGTAGAACAGGGCTGGGGCGTTGCAACGCCGCGAAAATCAGTAAATGGCAACCTCATTACGTTATCAGGCACGGTGTATCAGCAGGGTGTGGGCACCCACTCGACAAGTAATATTGTTATCAACCTTCATGGGGCAGCCACTCATTTTTCGGCTACTGTTGGTGTTGACGATGAAGCTACTAAAACCGGGTCGGTTGTATTTGTAGTTATTGCTGATGGTAAAGAAATTGCCAAAACGCCCGTTTTAAGAAAAGGCGATGCCCCACAGGTATTATCAATAGACATTACCGGTGCAAAAAAATTAATATTACAGGTTGGCGATGCAGGCGATGGCAACGATAATGACCATGCAGATTGGGCCAACGCGCAACTAACCCTGTTACCCAATGCCAAAATAAAACCGGCAACTGTTGTAATTGCTACTGCCGCGCCAAGGTACGCAGCCCAGCTCGTAACTGACCTACCTCAAATTCATGGTGCACGTATAATCGGCGCCACACCGGGCCACCCGTTCCTTTTCAGGATACCTGCTACCGGGAAAGGGCCGTTTACCTTCGGTGCTAAGAATCTGCCAAAGGGATTAAGTTTAAATACCAAAACAGGTGTTATTTCGGGTTCGCTTGAATCTGCCGGAAAAACGGAAGTAATGCTTTCTGTGCGTGGCGCAAAGGGATCAACCAAACGCAATTTCACCATTGTAGGCGGCGAACATCAATTAGCCTTAACCCCACCCATGGGATGGAACTCATGGAATGTTTGGGCCAACGCGGTTGACCAGGATAAAGTAAAAGCAGCGGCAGATGAATTAGTGACCACCGGCCTGGCCGCGCATGGTTATATGTATGTTAACATTGATGATACATGGGAAGCCGGGCGCGATGCGAACGGGAATATTTTAACCAACAAAAAATTTCCGGACATGCCCGCCTTGTCACAATACATCCATGAGAAAGGGTTGCGGTTTGGCATATATTCTTCGCCCGGCCCAACAACCTGCGCGGGGTTCACTGCCAGTTACCAGCACGAAGACCAAGATGCGGCAAGTTATGCCGCCTGGGGCGTTGATTATTTGAAATATGACTGGTGCAGCTATGGCGATATTGCTAAAGACGACAGATCAATTGCCGCTTATATGAAACCTTACCAGGTTATGGGCGCAGCATTGAGCAAGGTTAACCGCGATATTGTTTACTCGCTATGCCAATACGGTATGGGCGATGTTTGGAAATGGGGTGCCGACCCATCAATAGGAGGCAACTGCTGGCGTACTACTGATGATATTACCGATAAGTGGAGTAGCTTAAAATCAATAATTGAAAGCCAGGCCGGGCATGAAAAGTATGCCGCGCCGGGGCACTGGAACGATCCCGATATGCTGATGGTAGGCATTGTAGGTTTTGGAAAAACGCATCCCACCCGATTAAAACCAAACGAGCAGATACTGCACATTTCTATGTGGAGCCTTTTATCGGCCCCGTTATTAATTGGTTGCGATATGACCCGGCTTGACAAATTTACACTGGACATATTGTCAAATGACGAGGCCATTGATATTAACCAGGACCCTTTGGGAAAAGCGGCCAGTCGTGTAGTAAATGACGAGACAAAAGAAGTTTGGGCGAGGCCGCTATTTGATGGCACACACGCTGTAGGCCTGGTTAACATGGGCGATGAACCTCAAAAAATTACCGTTAAATGGGCTGACCTGGGTGTTAGCAGCCTGCAAACCGTTCGTGATTTATGGTTGCACAAAAACCTGGGCCTAAAAAAAGGTAGTTATACCGTTGAAGTGCCGGCCCATGGCTGCGTAATGCTAAAAGTTAGTACACCTAAATCATAAAAAGTATTTATTGGGATTGCATTATTTAGCTGTAAGCTTATTTACAGCTAAATAATTATATTTGAGATCTTAAAGATACTCAACCATGAAAAAGCTATTTTTTGTTGCTGCTATGATACTGTTGTGCATTGCCGTAAAAGCCCAGGATAAACCCATAAAGTTAACTGATACCGCAAAACTATATAACCCGTATGCCGATGCTAAAGCCGACATTGCCAGCGCGGTAAAGCAGGCGGCAAAAGAACATAAAAATGTATTAGTGCAAATGGGCGGCAACTGGTGCATCTGGTGTATCAGGTTTAATGACCTGGTTACCAAAACCCCAGAGCTTAATAGCTATGTGCGCAGCAATTATGTAGTAGTGCATGTAAATTACAGCAAGGAAAACCTGAACGAAAAGGTATTTGCCGACCTCGGCTATCCGCAGCGTTTTGGTTTCCCTGTATTTATTATATTGGATGCAAAAGGCAATAACCTGCACACCCAGGATTCATCATATCTTGAAGAAGGCCCGGGCCACAGCACTAAAAAGGTAATGGAGTTTTTCAAACAATGGTCGCCTGCTGCTATTGACCCTAAAACTTACGAGAAAGCGAAAATATAGGCTACGGGCTAAGCGAGTTATTTAAGCGATTACAAACCGCCAAACCACTTGTTTTTAACGTTGATTACCGATAATATACGAAACGTCATTGTGCGGCCACTATGCGATCTCTACACACGCTAATCAAAACCGGCGGCTAATTCGGCAAGAAAGAAAAGCATTTATCGCACTAACAAAGTTTGCTACCTATCGTGTAGAGATTGCCACGCTATCGCTCGCAATGACGCCTTTTTTATTGTTTTGGATAGCTAACCTATCGCACTATCTGCCACGGGCAACCATGTATCAACAAACATGCCTTTTGTTTCCAGTTCGCTGGCTTGTTTGTTGATATTAAAATAACGGTTATCGCGTGGGTCATGCGCCATGCCTGCAATAAATGCCCAGTTGCCCCAGTTGCTTGCGGGCGAGTAGTCTATCAGTTTTTCTTCGAAATAGGCTGCACCTTTAACCCAATTCACCTCCAGGTTGCGCACCAGGTAGCCAGCAACCATTTGCCTGCTGTAATTATTGATGTACCCTGTAGCATTTAACTCATGCATGCTGGCATCAATAAACGGCACACCTGTATTCCCGGTTTTCCATGCTTCAAAAAGTTCATCTTCTTTTGCATCGGCCAGCGGAGTTTCATCAATAAAATTTGCGGGCTTATATAGTTTTTGTCCATGCTTTTTAAACATGAACCTGAAATAATCGCGCCATAATAATTCAAGTATCAAATGGTCCGTATGATGCGGATGGCTTTTAACCTCCCAGTAAACTTGCCTTAACGAAATACAACCTAAGGCCAACCAGGGCGATAATTTAGATGAGTTATCTGCCGGGGCAGCATTACGGACAACTTTGACATTAACCGGGTTGTTATTTAAGAAACACTCCTTCAACCGGTTCAACCCTGCAGTTTCGCCGCCGGTAAATTTATTGGCCGACCGCAGGTCATCAACCGGCCCGGTTAAACCTAATTGTTGCAGAGTGGGCAGCTCGCCTGCATCGGTTATTGCCGGGATATGAATGGCATCCGGTGTTGCCGCGCATGGCCGCACATCGCTGTCGCGCTCCACTTTCTTTTTGAAGGTTGAAAAACTATCAGGAATATCTTTTATCGGGAATGGCAGGTCCTCTTTATGGTATAAGGTATGGCCAATAAAATGCTTTAAATTGAGTTTTATTTTCCAGAGGGCAGTTTCAACCTGTTCAGATATCGTTGTTTCCTCATCAGCTACTTCGCGGTGGTGATAAACCTCGTTAACCTGGTATTCCTCTGCAAGTTGCGGTAGTATTTCGGCCGGGTTGCCAATACGTATAATAAGCTCGGCGCCCATTTCCCGTAAATTTTTACGCAAATCAGCTACCGACTCTAACAGGAACCGCGCCCTGAAATTTCCGGTTTTTGGGCTGCCAGATGTAGTAGTTTTAAAGTAATAAGGGTCAAAACAATAAACCGGAAGTATTTTATCTGCCTTGCGTGTGGCTTCTAACAGTATCTCGTTATCATGTATCCGCAAATCATTTCTAAACCAAACCAGTATCGTTCTTTCACTCATAGTTACACAGAAGATGGGAAAATTAGCAACTACAAATTTGCAATTTATTTACTTGTTCTTCACATTTACTGCAAAGTTTTGACATTTTGGTAGCAGTTTTTGTTGTAGTTGGCTGTTTGTAGTGAGCGGTTCGCCGAATTTCCGGGAATCAAGAGCGATCGCTTTTAGCAAATGACCCGTCCTGTAATAAGCAACGTCATTTCACCTTCAGAATCCCGCGGGGTTTTATAGCTTGTAATGAGGCTTTTTATCTTTTCACAGGTCCCTAAAAAAATAAACTTGCAATTATCGCGGCAGCTATATAGCTAAGGCATGATGCGAGGAGTTTACCCACCATAAACTTTCTATCATAATTTATATAGATAGCGTTGGTTACCTCAATGGTGAAACTAAAACAGGCGAAACATATTAGCGCCAGTTTACATTGCGATAATATATTGCCGGGAATAACGTACCGGCTTCCCATTTTTAAATAGAATAGCGTAAACAGCGCCCCGAACAGGAACGACACCAGCGTACTGTACATATAACTTGAACCACTTTCGGGCCGCCAGGTTTGCGGCGTAAGCGCCTGCGATTTATGGAACACAAAGCCAATAATAAACCACATAATAATACTGTCTGCAAAACCTATGCAAATAGCCGATAAGATAAAATGCATTGTTGTCATGATGTTTAAGTTTATATAAATGTAAAACTTTATTTATATAAGTTGCTCATTAACAACATGAAATTATTACTGCAAAGCGCGTTGTCAGTCTGAGTTCCGTCGAAGACTATGCGGGCAAAGGCCTTACGCACATGGTTCGACGGCCTCACCATGACACCCAACGCGCTATATTGCTTACTTCATCACCACCCGCCGCAACGCCATGATATAACCCACGTGCAGACCCTCATGAAAAGGCAGGAATTTAAGCGCATCGTCAATGTTATTAATTTCAACGCCGTAACGGGTTACCCATGGGGTGTAGTTATCGAAGAGGTTATTTTGCAGGTCGGCTTCTAACTGGTCAAGGGTAGAGGATAGTAATGATTTGATATTTTCCAGCTCTGCCGCATCAATAAATTTTTCGGGCTTGCTACCGGGTTTATACGCCAGGAAGAAACTATCGTCAATAACCTTTGGTAAGCCTGCCCGGTTATAACATATACTTTGCTGCGCTGCAACTATATGGCCCAGATTCCATGCTATATTATTGTTGAACCCGGCGGGCACTTCGTTCAGCTGCTCAATACTAAGTTCGTTTATAAGATCAAATAGGTGAACGCGTGGTTTTTTTAATATTTCGATTGATTTGGTCATGGTTTATAAATTTATGGGCTAAGGTAATAAGTTGTTATGTTAAAACCAGATTAGAACTACTACGCACCGCAGATAATGCTGCAATTATTTAGTTACATTTGCCCTATTAGCTTAACCTCACTTAATGCCATCAACGTCACTAAAGCCCCTTCAGTCTGACAAACCTATATGGTATTTCCTGCTATTTTGGACGGTACTGAACGCCTTACAAGCTTATAAGTTAGAGATCCATGCCGATGAGGCTTATTATTGGATGTATTCTCGGTTTTTAGATTGGGGGTATTTTGACCATCCGCCAATGGTGGCCATATTTATCCGCATTGGCGATAGCTTGATGCATAATGAATTGGGACTGCGCTTAATGACCATTTTAAGCAGCACGGCATCCATATATCTACTATGGCTCATCCTTAAAAAATACGCGGTTGATGCCTTGGCTTTTATGCTGGTGGTATCGGGTATTTTCATTTTTCATATATACGGCTTCATTACCACGCCCGATCCGCCACTGTTCTTTTTTTCCGTTTTATTTTATTTTCTGTACCAAAAATATATTGAAAATGATACCTGGTTATTAACCCTCGCACTGGGTATAGTTACTGCCTGTATGCTTTACAGTAAATATCATGCCCTCTTATTGATATTGTTTACAGTAATATCAAATATAAAATTGCTAAAACGTATGTCGTTTTGGGGTATCGTTGTTTTAGCTATCGCTTTGTATATCCCGCATATTTACTGGCAGATTAACCATAACTACCCTTCTATCAATTATCATTTGTATGATCGTTCGGCAGCTAAGTACGACCTGTCAAACAGTTATTTATATGTACCGGGGCAACTGCTTATGGCCGGGCCTTTAATTGGCTGGTTTTTATATTATAAAGCGTTTACCATCCGTGTTAAAGATACTTTTATAAGGTGTTTGCTGGTGAATTGTATCTGCACCTTTATATTCTTTTTTATATCCACCTTTAGGGGCGAAGCACAACCGCACTGGACACTCATCACTTTTGCGCCCTTAGCCATGTTGGTATTGATACGCTTTAAACAGTTTGAAGCCCCGCCAAAATGGTTTTACCGCTTAGCTTATATTAATACCGGCCTAATCCTTTTTTTGCGGATAAGTATCATGTTTAACCTGCCGCCTATAGCGCTCATCGGGCAAATAAAAAGCTTTTATGGGTTTAAAGAGTGGGCGCAGCAGGTGCATAAAAAAGCAGGTGATTCGTACGTTATTATGGCCGATGGGTTTCAAAATCCGTCGAAGTATAATTACTATACCAATAGTGCGAAAGGCTTTTCTTATGATTCGCGGTATTACCGCCGCACGCAATATGATATATGGCCAATTGAGGAGCAATTTCAGCATCAACGGGTTTATTATTTGCAGGATAACCACAGTTCGGCTACCGTTGATACGATAAAGACAAAACACGATAAATGGTATGGCGAGTGGGTTAATGATACCCGTACCTATCAACAGATAAGTATAGAAACAGATAATTATAAAGTAAAATTAGCGCCCGGCGGGCATAAAGCTATTGTTTTGCAAATAACAAATCCATATCCTTACCCCGTAAACTTTAGCAACCAGGGCAATACCCATGAGGTAGTGATGGGCGCTTGTTTTTTTAAGGGCGATATGATGGTGTTGGGGCAAAAGGCTGATAGTACGTTTAATCATATTTTGCTGCCGCCGCACGAGAGTTCGCTTTATACGTTTACATTAACAGCGCCTGTTGAAAAAAGTACTTATGATGTGCTATTTTCTATTCGTACTACGCCTTTTGAAGGAAGCAAAAACAGCAGGGTCATACATCTAACAGTTGAATAAAACAGTTTAAACATGTTTAAAAAGATCTACCTATTTATTTTCATTTCTGCAATTACCACTACGGTTGCGCTTGCCCAGCAAAGTGTTGACGTTAACTTTAATGGCCTGGGTTACCTGGACAACCGCGAGTATAAAGCTTTTATACCACGCTCGCGCACCTACTCGGGTACCCGTACCGCGCTTGATTTTGGTTTGAACCTGGATAGTTTAAACCATTTTGTTGTGGGCGCCAATATGCTGCATGAATTTGGCGCTATACCATTTTATGTTGATGTAGCGCCGGTTGCCTATTATCATTTTCAAAGCCCCACATGGTTATTTAACGCGGGTGAGTTTCCGCGCGAAGGATTGACAACAGATTTCCCGCGGGCATTATTAAACGATACTTTAATGTATTACAGGCCAAACATACAGGGTTTATTGGCCCGCTATAAAAGTAATGACGGCACCTTTACCGAAACCGGCTTTATAGATTGGTTAAGCCGGCAAACGGATGTGGAGCGTGAGCAGTTTATGTTTGGCGCATCGGGTAAATGGCGCCCGGACGCCTATGGCCCATTTTACCTGTCACACTATTTTTTCCTGATGCACGATGCCGGCGCGGCTATATTATTGCCTAACGATCATATTGGAGATAACGGCGGTTTTGAAATAAGAGCCGGGCTCGATTTTACCCATAAACAAACAACGTTCGATTCATTGTCATTTGAAGCCGGTACACTGGTAGCATTAGAAAGGGACCGGGGCCTAACGGGCTGGCATACGCCTGCTGGTATTGTGGCAAGTGTTTACGCCAGCTATCACCGGTTTGCGTTTTTTGATGAGTTTTATCGCGGTCAGGGTGCCCGTATTACCTACGGCGATTCCTATTACGAAAAATCTATATACAACCGCCTGGATGTTATTTATACGCCGTTTTTATATAAGCATATTAAAGGGCAGTTTGTGGCCAGCTTCCATTTCTCGCCGGGCCACTTTAATGATAACCAGGAAGCTTTCAGGATAAGTTACGATCTGGGGCGAAAGGTTATAGCCAGGTTTAAATAATTATTGATTTATTGAGTTAGTGAATTATTGATTAATAGCAGGATGGATAATCTTTCAAACGCTGATATAATTTGCCGCCTACCTAAAATTCAATAATTCACTAACTCAATAATTCAACATTATTCCACCAACACGCCTATATAATAGTTAAAGGTATCCACCTCTAAATTGTCTTTGTTAATACCGTCAACATTAACCGGGGTAAAACGGGCTGTGGGGGTTATAAATTTATATTCGCCGCCCTTAACGCGTATTTTAACCGGCATATTAAAGCCACGTACGGCTGATGTCCAACGGCAGCTCAACTTTCCTCTAACTTCCATAAATTCCAGTATTGGCAGGTCTTTGCTGCGCAGATACTGGTCAAAAAACGGCGCGAAATTTATACCCGCCTGGTCCAAAATATAGTGGGTTATATCATCATAAGTAACGGTTTTATGATAAAAGGTCTTATTTAGCCCGCGCAATATGCCGCGCCATTTTTCATCGTCATTAATAATGGTCCTTATCATATTTAAAAACACGCCGCCTTTATTATACATATCGCCCGAGCCTTCTTTGTTCACATTGTAAACGCCTACAATCGGGCTGTCGTTACTGATGCCTGCACGGCTTCCGTGCGCGTATTCCTGCCCGGCCTGTTTGCCAAACTGGCTCTCTACAAATAACGATTCGGCATAATAGGCAAAGCTTTCGTGCACCCACATATCGGCCAAATCTTTTGAAGTAATATTATTGCCAAACCATTCGTGCGCGCTTTCATGCACTATAATATAATCCCATTTAAGCCCCCAGCCAGTTCCTGAAAGGTCGCGGCCCAGGTAGCCGTTGCCATAATGGTTGCCATAAGCTATGGCGCTTTGGTGCTCCATGCCCAGGTGCGGTGCTTCTACCAATTTATAACCATCCTCATAAAAAGGATAGGGGCCAAACCAATGTTCAAATGACTTCAACATTCGCCCTACATTAGCGCCAAATTGCCTTTTGGCTTTATCCAGGTTATAGCTCAGCACCCAATAATCTAAGGTTAGTTTGCCTTTTTCGCCATCGTAGGCATCGCCAAAATGTACGAGGTCGCCAATGGTGGCTTCCACATCATAATTGTTGATAGGGTTTTTCACAGCCCAATCAAACCGGGTATAGCCATCCTTCAGTTCGGTTACCTTGCGCAGGCGGCCGTTTGATACATCTTTTAAGCCCTTTGGCACGCTGATACTGATCATCATACTATCCACTTCCTCATATTGATGATCCTTATTAGGCCACCATATACTGGCGCCTACGCCCTGGCAGGCGGTCGCCACAAATGGTTTACCTAACGAGTCGGTAGCCCAAACCACACCGCCATCCCATGGCGCGCGCTTAGCAACAGTTGGGTTGCCCGAGTAATATACCGTAAACTCATCTTTACTGCCTTTGATAATAGTTTTTGGGAAAGTAACAAATACCGCGTTGATCTCCCGTGTATAAGGTAATTCTTTCCCTTTATAAACTACCTTTTCAACCTTTAGGTTGGCAAACAGGTCGAACTGTAGTTTGTCAAAATCCTGCGCGGCGGTAAATTTAAAAAGGTTGCTGCCGCTGATAAATTTATTGTCAATATCAAACTTAACATCAAGGTGATAATAGTTAATATCATAACAGGTGCGCAGCGGTGTTAAATAGCCGCGAAGCGAATCGGCGCGGGTAAAGGTGGTTTTGGCCACCATAAGCTGGGCTTGCGCGCTGAACGATGCGATTGCCAAAACGACTGGTAATAAATGGCGTAATTTCATTTTTATGAGATGATCTGTTTTTTTAACAATAATAGTAAAACGTATTGTAAGTGATCAGTATTCGAAAGCTTTACAATTCCAAGCCGTGGCTGTTTGAAATGACAGGGGGAGGTTAGTTCGCTAACCCCCTCCCTGCAAATCTTCCTTGTCCCGGTTTTTAAATTTCTTTTCAATCTAATCAGTGTAATCAAAAATTAATCGGTGTAATCCCCCAATTTATTGTAGTACCGATACCTTCACACTTGATTGCGCTGCATCATCATGATATATCCTGATCGTTGCTTTCTGGAAATCCGAATCTTTGGCTTTGTTAATATCCACAAACTTTTGCGGGTTACGATCGCCAAGCGGGAACCAGGTGTTTTGTATCTGTATCATCATGCGGTGGCCCTTCCTGAAGGTATGGCCAATATCGGGCATGGTGTATTTAACTTCGGTTACTTTCCCCGGTACAAACGCTTCGGGTTTGGAGTACGAGTTACGGAAACGCCCTCTGAATATATCGCCGCGTACCAGCATCTGGTAGCCTGCCATGATGGGGTTTTTTGTGTATGGCGTTGGATTTGTGCTAACGGCATCATCCGGGAAAACATCGATCAGTTTTACCACATAATCGGCATCAGTACCTGTAGTTGATGTAAAGATATCGGCTATAACCGGCCCGGTTAAAGTAATATCTTCGGTTAAAACGTCTGTTTGATAAGTTTTAACATCCGGCCTGCGCGACGCGAAACGCTGGTCGTCAAGCATGTATTCCCTTGTGCGTTGTTGCTGTACGCCATCCTGGTAAGGTACCGGGTTGGCCGGGTCGCTCACATACTCGTCAAAACTGCTGTTTTTAGTTTTATCTGCCTGAAATGATAGTTTGCCGTTAGCTTGCAGGTATAATTTTTTCTCGACTGTGTTTTTTGGCGGCCACTCGTTAAAAGTATGCCACTGGTTACTGCCGCTGATGAATATACTTGCTTTGGGAAGGTCCATTGTTCCTTTATCCTTCAGGTAATAGTTGAAGAACGGTAACTGGATGTTTTTTTGAAAATATAAGCTGGTTGCCGAGCCAAAATCCTGGTCGCCAAAATATTGGCCCTCGCCGCGCTCCCAGCCGCCGTGAAACCACGGGCCCAAAACCAGCCTATTTTTGGTGTCATTTGGATTTTGCCTTTCAATGGCTTTATAAACATTTTGCGCGCCATAGGCATCTTCGGCATCAAAAAATCCGCCTACGGTTAATACCGCAGGTTTAATATTCACTAAATGCGGAAGGATATTCATGCCCTGCCAAAATGAATCATAGTTAGGGTGGTTCATCATATCGTCCCAAAACTTAACCGAATCGCCCAGGTATTTCTTTTTGAAATTTGGCAAAGCGCCCATTTCCAGGTAAAATTTATAGTTATCCTTATAACCATGTCGGATACCGTTGACATAAAAAGTAACCGGTTTTGGCCGTGGCACACCAAAGCCTGTTAAAAAGGCAAAGGCATCCATTTCAAAGAATACACCATTGTGGTGAAAATCATCGCCTTTAAACCATTCGGTAACAGGCGCCTGCGGCGATACGGCCCTTAAAGCCGGGTGCGCATTTGGTAACGAGGCCGTAGAGTAGAAACCCGGGTATGAAATACCCTCAATACCTACACGGCCATTGTTATTGGGCAGGTTTTTTACCAGCCAGTCAATAGTATCATAAGTATCGGTGCTTTCGTCAATCGGTGGTACTCCTGGCGATTTACCCACGGCATTTGGTTGTGGGGCTAAACTTGCGGCCTTGTCAAGCGAACGGCTAACCGCCTTTGGTTTATTATCTATCTGTGGGCGCACGTTTACAAATTCGCCTTCGCTCATATAGCGGCCGCGCACATCCTCGTAAACAAAAATAAAGCCTTCGCGGGTAAGCACAGTATCCTGGCCCAATGAACCTTTATAGTCAGCCTCGCCATAAGGCCCTACGGCATAAGGCGTGCGGGTCATGATGATAGGGTACTTTTGGCTTTGGTCTTTTGGCGAATAAATAGTGCAGAATAGTTTTACACCATCGCGCATCGGGATATACGCCTGCGTTTTGGTATAATGTTCTTTAACGTAAATAGCTTCAGCATTTGGCGGCCTTTGGCCACCTGCCCCGGCAGCTCCGCGGCGCTGGGCATAAGTACCTGCCACACATACCGACAGGCATAATACAAGTAAAATTTTTTTCATGTTGTTAGGATCAGTTATTAAAAGCTAATGTAAGTATTGTGTTTGAAATAAAAGAGATTAGTTATTAGAGATTAGTTAATTAGTGATTAGGGCCTTGCAGGTGGAAAGTATTGTTAAAATAGATATACCTTAGGATCATAGCCCAATTAACTAATCTTTAATCTCAATGTCAACTAATCTCTAATTAACTAATCACTAATCTCTATTTTACTTAACTTTGCCAACCAAAATTACACTGCTATGCAATATGATGTTATCGTTATCGGTTCGGGTCCTGGTGGTTATGTAGCCGCAATACGTTGCGCCCAGCTGGGTTTAAAAACCGCCTGTATTGAAAAATACGCTACCTACGGGGGCACTTGCCTCAATGTAGGCTGTATCCCTTCGAAGGCGTTACTGGATTCGTCCGAGCATTATTACAACGCTTCACATGCCTTTAAAACGCATGGCATCAACCTGGATAATTTATCGGTTGATATAGCCCAAATGATGAAGCGCAAAACTGAAGTGGTGCAAAAAAACACCTCGGGCATCACATTCCTGTTTAAAAAGAATAAGATAGACGGCTACCAGGGCATGGGGTCATTTAAAGATAAAAACACCATTATCATAACCAAACCAGATGGTACTACGCAGGAGATCACCGGTAAAAATATCATCATTGCTACCGGCTCAAAACCCTCAAGCCTGCCATTTATTAAGATAGATAAAAAACGTATCATTACTTCAACCGAGGCTTTAACCCTTCCCGAAATACCTAAACACCTCATCCTGATTGGCGGCGGCGTTATTGGTTTGGAACTGGGTTCGGTTTATGCCCGTTTAGGCGCCAAAGTTTCGGTAATTGAATATATGGATGGCATTATCCCAACCATGGACAAAAGCCTGGGCAAGGAGCTGCAAAAAGTATTGCAGAAACAGGGTATGGAGTTTTACCTGGGCCATAAAGTTACCGGCGCTGCCGTAAAAGGCAAAGAAGTTACCGTAACGTTTGATAACCCTAAAGGCGAAAAACAGGAATTGAAAGGCGATTATTGCCTTGTGGCGGTTGGGCGCATAGCCTATACCGATAGCTTAGGTTTGGATAAAATAGGCTTGGCTGTTGAAGAACGCGGCCGTAAAATTACGGTTGATGCGTACATGGAAACCAGCGTTAAAGGTGTTTACGCCATTGGCGATGTAATACGCGGCGCTATGCTGGCCCATAAAGCTGAAGATGAAGGTACTTATGTAGCTGAAACCATAGTAGGTCAAAAACCACATATTGATTATAACCTGATACCCGGCGTAGTATATACCTGGCCCGAAGTTGCGGCTGTTGGACAAACCGAAGAGCAGTTAAAAGAAAAAGGCGTAAAATATAAAACAGGTTCGTTCCCGTTCCGCGCAAGCGGCAGGGCAGTTGCCAGCGGCGATATGGACGGGTTTGTAAAAGTATTGGCCGATGCCGCTACTGATGAAATTTTAGGCGTACATATTATAGGCCCACGCGCCGCGGATATGATAGCCGAAGCCGTGGTAGCTATGGAGTACCGTGCATCTGCCGAAGATATTTCGCGCATTAGCCACGCCCACCCAACCTATACCGAAGCCATGCGCGAAGCTTGCTTAGCCGCTACGGATAACAGGCCGATTCATATTTGATTTCGGAATTCGGGTTTTTGATCTCGGATTTGGAATATTTGACAGCCTTACAAAGTTTTTAAAACTTCGTAAGGCTTTTTTGTTCACTAAATCTTCCCTAATATCTCCGCGAGTTTATTATCCAGGTCTTCGCCGCGCAGGTCGCGGGCAATGATCTTTCCATTGGGGTCCAATAAAAAGTTTGACGGTATTTGCCCTATAAAATATAATACGGCAGCTTTGTTGCTCCAATAGTTAAGGTCTGAAACCTGGGTCCAAACCAAGCCATCGTTTTTTATCGCTTTCAGCCAGTCGGCTTTACCATCGGGCCGGTCTAACGAAACGCCTAATACTGTAAAGTTTTTGTCTTTATATTTATTGTAGGTTTTAACCAGGTTTGGGTTTTCCTGCCTGCAAGGGCCGCACCACGATGCCCAAAAATCTATCAGTACATATTTACCCCTCAATGACGAAAGCTTAACCGGGTTGCCATTTACATCGTTCTGTATAAAATCTGGCGCTATGGCCCCTATACCGGTAACTAATGCCTGATCAATAGAATGTTTAAGCGACCTGCCGGGTTCCGAATCTTTTAAAGCAGGCGATAAACCATTAAAAAGCTTTTCTAATTCGGCTGGGTTATTTGAATGCGGGCCCATTTCATTTAAAATGGTCATGCATACGTAGCTATCCGGGTGCGTGGTAACAAAGTTTTTGAGGATGCTTATTTGCTGCTGCTGTATAACCCTGGCCCGGGCGTTCAGTGAATTTCTAAAAGCCGGGTCGCTTTGTTTTTCGGGCGATGCCGCATTAGCATCGGCCATTAGTTGTTGGGTAGGTACCGCCAATGGCTTTAGCTGTGTTTGCAATTCCGCATTATCATCATTCAGTTTTGAGCCGTCTATCCTCGCGGTAAATGCCGAGTCGGTACCGAATACAGAATATATACCTTTTTCAAGATAAAAGTTTAACACATCGGGTGTTTTGCCAATGTGCGCAATGCCAACACCCTGATGATCAATTACCAGGTAAGCGTTTTCGGGATATAGTACAGTTCCGTCAAATTTAAAGATGCCGTTAACAATTTCCGAAGAATCAACAACCTTATTGGCACCAAGCTGGTAAAGCAAATAGGCCTTTGCCGTATTATTCAGGTTTTTAAAATGCCCTGTTATTGTAAACGGATCAGGGACGGTTTGAGCGAAAAGTATGGTGGGCAGTAATGTTGCTGCCAGGAAAAATAATTTCTTCATTAAATATTTACGATGGTAATCGTTTATAACGTGTAATAACTGATCTAATTGTATTAGGCGTATTTATGGGGCAAACCTATTAAAATAATTTGACTGTTTTAGCCCGTTTTGGTATAGTGATGGTCCGGTCCGAACGACTCCTTTGGAGGTTAGTGCTCCCACAATGGCATTTATCCCAGTGCGTCTCGGCGAGTACTCACCCCGCCGACGCTTCGCTGGGCGACCCTCTCTTCGCTGCGCGCAAAGAGGGTTGGACTGGAAATGTCTTTATGTTAATTTTTGATAAGTGCGCCACCAAAGGTCGGGCAACTCGCCCGAAACTGCTGTTTTATAATCCTCATAACGGCAAGGCACTAAATGAAAGCGCTCATTGCGCGAACCGCCGGTAGGATATGGCACTTGCATCCACCATCGGTCAGACTTTTTGCTTTTTACAAACACCAGCTCGTGGTCGTCATGTTTTAAACTGGTTTTATAAATAAGGTACTGTGATTTTGGATGAAGCGGAAAATCTTTTTTGCGATTATAAACGCCATCAATAAAGTACCATATCATTTGTGCCAGCAACGTGGCGGTTTGCCCGTTGCTATCATAAGCCGGGTTAAATTCATAAAAACCTATTGACGTAAGCTTATCATTAAAACCGGCGTAGCGGCATAACTGGCAGGCTTCTTCGGCATAAAAACCGTTGGGGGTAGCATTGGTATTGCCCATGGCATCGGCCGAGCGGATAGCGCCAATGTCAAAACTCACCATATTGGCATTACGGATAATAGGTTCGGCAACTGCAATTTGCCCGCTTAGTTCGCCCAGGCGGTTTACATCAAAGTAAAGTTTATCCATCATCCGCAAGCTATCCTGGCTGGTAAAAAAGGTTTGATAACCCAGGTTGCTGTAATTAAACAGGTAGTTGGGATCATGCAGAAATATTTTATTGAGATAAGAGGTAGAGGTTGTTACTATATTTTCGTTGTCGATATCATCATCCAGGTCAAAATGCGAATCGATGATAACCAGGTCAACTTTTTGTTCAAGTTCTTCATACGCCATGTACTGGGCGTAGGTAAGGTCCTGCCCGCCGCCGATGATGATGGGGATAATATCTTTTTTAATTAGTTCATTAACCACGGTTTTAACCGCGAAGTAAGTATCAGTAACCGTTTGGCCCTGGCGTATATTGCCCAGGTCAACAATTTTGGTATTGTAACCACCTTCATTTAGCAGGTATAGTTTTTCGCGCACGTAATCAGGCCCTAAGGCACAGCCCGAGTTATTAACTGAATTCCTGTCGTCCAAAACACCAATAACGGCCACATCTATCTTTTGCTCCAGGTCGGGGAAGTGAACAGAATGGTGTTCTATCTTACTACCCAGCTGACTGGTATAGTACCCCGATTTAGGGACAATTTTTTTTAGATCGATAGGAGTGAAAAAGTCGGCTAAAGACATGGTGTTGGATGTGCAAATGTGCATATGTGCAAATATGCAGATTTTTTGGATGCAGGGATTTAATTAATGTGTAAATGTGCAGATGTGCAGATTTTTGGATGAGGGGATATATGGGCAATCAAAACATTTATACAACTGTGTATTCATTTGCACATCTGCACATCAATCTGCACATTTGCACATCAAAAACTGCACATTAAGAAAATGATACTGGTTACCGGCGCAACAGGTTTTTTAGGTTCTGAACTGGCAAGGCAGCTGGTTCAATCGGGCCAAACTATACGTTGTACCAAACGCGCTACTTCCGTTATACCTCAATTGTTAATTCCGTACGCGCAGTTTATTGAATGGGTTGAGGCTGATTTGATGGACATATTCGCACTTGAAAACGCTTTGCAGGGTATAACCCACGTTTATAATTGCGCGGCGTGGGTATCATTAAAGCAGGCCGATAAAAAGCCCATGATACGCGCCAATATTAATGGCACGGCCAACCTGGTTAACTTATGCCTGGAGCGGCAGATAAGGCTGGTTCATGTAAGTTCCATTGCCGCCATTGGCCAGGCAAAACCGGGCGAACTCATAACCGAGCATCATTATTTGGATGTTACTGCCGAAAATGATGGCTATGCCCTATCAAAACTGGAAAGTGAAATGGAGGTTTGGCGCGGAATTGCCGAGGGGTTGGATGCCGTAATTGTAAACCCTTCATTGATCATAGGCGCTAATGCAGGCACCGCAGGCAGCGGCCAATTGTTTGAAACCGTACGCAAAGGGCTTAAGTTTTACACCAACGGCAGCGCCGGGTTTGTGGACGTAGAAGATGTCGCCAAATGTATGATCAGCCTGATGAATAGTGATATTACTGCCGAGCGCTACATTATAAATGCCGAGAACCGCGACTATAAACATCTAACCGCGGAAATAGCTAAAGGCTTTGGCCTGAAAGCGCCTGCCACTTTAGCCAAAGCATGGATGATGGAACTGGCCTGGCGCAGCGCGGCGGTTTTAGCAGCATTAACCGGCAAATCGCCCAGGCTGGATAAAATAGCCGCACAATCGGCATCCCATATCCGCGATTTTGACAATGCAAAAATTAAGAAGGCTGTTGCTATTCAATTTAAGCCGATAAGTAAGTCTATTGCGGAGATATGTGAGCGATTAGCGATTAGTTAATTGGGGAAGCGGATTAATTAAGTTACATGCAAAAGCAAAGTGTTCCAACTGTAAAATGGAACACCTGGAACGCTTTGGAACGTGACTCGTCCTGATTTTAGTTGACCTAGTGCGTTGAAAGCATTAAAAAGTACACAAGGCAATGCATTTACCATAAAGGCTTCAATTTATATAGGGCGCATTCATTAATAGTTTAACACAATCTACAAATCATATCTTATGCTTCTCAAAAATAGCTTTATTCACCACGTACATTTCTGGCTTAAAAACAAGGCCGATCAGCAAAAGTTAATTGAGGGCTTGCACGCGCTGGCACCCATTACACATATCAAACAGATAAATATAGGCGTTGCTGCAGATACCCACCGCGACGTAGTTGACCGCAGTTATGATGCTTCATTACTCATCATATTTGATAACCAGGCCGCACATGATGCCTACCAAATTGACCCGATACATGAAACTTTTGTAGAAAACTATGCAAAACCACTATGCGAAAGAGTAGTTGTGCAAGATAGTGTGGATGCTTAATCTCTGTGTACTTTGTGCATTCTTAGCGGCCTTTGTGGTTAAGTTAACTACAAGCACCGGGAGAATCCTAATTAATAATATTCCCCGCCAAATCAACCGTACGGGCAAAAGGGTTTAAATATTTATTGATCAAAACGGCAAACTCCAGGCGGGTAACCGGGCTGTCCATGTCAAAATCATTATTAAACCCATATTTGGCTTTCCAGTCGCTTTTTAGGGCTACCTGTAAGGTTTGGGGCTCGCTTAAAGTCATTTCGCTGATAAGAGATAACGTGTTGCCCACGGTAAACTTATCGCCGGGCTTAACCTTGTTAAACCATAAAAACGCGCGGCTATATATTTCTGTTAAAACAGGTTTTACTTCATCGGTAGCAACAATGGCATCGGGCAAAAACAACAGTTCGCGACCTTTATTAACGCCTTTAAGCATTCCGGTAGCCCCTATTTGCTGCACCGCCCTAACATATCTATCATCGCGTTTAACATCAGCAAAAGGCAATAAATAGCTTTTAAAATCCAGCAATTCCTGCTGAATGATCCTTACTTTTAAGTTTTTGGTCGTAGTTTTAAAAAATGCAATGTAAGCTGCCATTGCCCCGGCGCCCTGCCCTAAAGCCATTTGTAAAGGCAGGTATTGTATGCTGCCTTCGGTTATTAATATCTTTTCGGTAACCAATAAATTATCGGCATTCTTAACAACCACATCCCGCATGGGGATATAATCCTTCGGCAATATATCGCTTGTTGCAATAGAGGTACGGTACATCTCTGTGCCATCAATAGCGGTATAGTCATACACAGGCGGCAGTGTTGCACCGGCCTTAGTCACTGCTTCGCCACTTTGGGTGGCATCAATAACTACTTTGGCCTTTATAATATTGGTTTCACCATTTATGGCGATGCTAACCTCCCACCCGGTTCCATCTTTTTTAATGGTTGTAAAAGGCGCGTTTAATTTTATGGTGAGATTTTTTACCGTATCGGCAATGCCTTTAAGAATTGTTGCGCCGGTTGCAGCTTCAAACTTTAAAGTTACGTTGGCTGCCGCCTCATAACCGGTGGTGTTTTTATAAAAATCTATTACCTTTTCGCGAAACTCACCCCATAAACCTGTTGGCAGGTTACGGTTGGTTGTGATACTATAATTTTTGCCCGTCGGCATGTTTGCCATCCATGCACCCGGCATAATAAGCATTGTTTTAATTTTGCTGCGCGCGCTTTGTATAGCTGCCGATACACCACTTGGGCTATCACCAATAACCAATACATCGGTTTTAATGGTTTCGGCATAAATAGGGGTACAAAAACAAAAGATGAAGGCGAATACAAGCAACTTTTTTACCATGTGCCGAAAATAGCGTATAAAATGCTAAATTAGTGCAAACCTTAGCGAACAGAAAAATAATTCACATACAATGCATTAAATTATGACCAGCGACGAATTAAAATACCCCATAGGCAAGTTTGAGGTGCCCGTATCGTACACCAGCGAAGACATACGTCAATGGATAAGCGACATTAAAACATTACCCGCTAAACTGCGGCAGGCCATTGTACATTTAAATGATACGCAATTAGACACCCCGTACCGCCCCGGTGGCTGGACATTGCGACAGGTAGTGCATCACATGGCTGATAGCCACATGAACTCGCTGATACGTTTTAAATGGGCGCTAACCGAAGAAAAACCCACCATAAAAGCTTATGAACAGGGCGATTGGGCGCTGCTGCCTGATTATCGCCTGCCGGTTGAATCATCCTTAAAAATACTGAAAGGCGTACACCAGCACCTGGTAGCTTTATTTGACAGCTTTACCGAAACCGAATGGGACCGCAGCTTTATTCACCCCGAAACAGGCGCCAGCATTTCGCTTAAACGTAACCTGGCCCTCTACGCCTGGCATAGCAAACATCATTTGGCGCATATAACCAATACGATAAAGACGTTTTAATATGAGTATAAGGACATTTTGGACAATCTTAATAAAAATATTAGGGTTATACGTAATATTAGAGTCCTTAACTGCTATACCAATGACTTTAATTAAAATTTATGGTGTTGCAACTCAATTCTCACAAGCAAACATACCTGATGATAGTAAAGTTTTTATTGCAGAAGCGGTGTTCTATATTTCGGTATTTATAGTTTACTTTTTAGTGTTTCGCTATTGTATTTTTTATACCGATTGGATAATAGATAAATTGAGGTTAGATCAAGGATTTAAGGATGAACGACTTGATTTAAATATGCATCGCTCAAGTATTTTGAAAATTGTTGTAATGGTAATTGGTGGGGCATTGCTTGTTGATAGCTTTCCACTTTTATGTAGCCAGGTTATAAGCTACTTTAAGGAAGCTGAGTCTTATAAAAAGTTTACCGATAGCCGTGAAGCTAAATATATTATAATTTATTTTCTAAAAACGTTTATAGGGTATTTTATGCTCACCTGTAGTAGGATGATTGTCAACTACATTGAACTGAAAAGAAAAAAACCAATAACGAATACTGAAGAACCTGGCCTATAATACCTCAATTACTACATCATCAGAAATCGCGTGCCCGGTACAGGTAAGCACCCAGCCTAATGAGAGGTCGTTATCTGTAAGCACATCATTAACGGCCATTGCTACTTTGCCGCTTTTGCATTTGGCCATGCAGGCCGAGCATATCCCCGCCCGGCAACTGTACGGCAGTGGGATATTGTTTTGCAATGCAGCCTGTAGTATAGATTGATTTTCGGCTACAACAAGGTCATGCATTTCATTTCTGAAACGGATACGGATATTACGGGGCGGATAATTAACAAGGCTGCTGCTTACCTGTACCGTTTCCACCACAAAGTTTTCCTTCCGTATTTGCTCGGCATCCAAGCCCATGTATAAAAGCGTGAGCCTTATCATCCGCATATAAGTAAAAGGTCCGCATAAATAAAATTCGGCTTTAGCCAGGTCAAAATTGCTGTTTTGCCGCACCAATTGCTCCACCATAATATTGTTCAACCGGTTGCCTTCGCTGCTTAGCAGGTAAATAATTTTTAACCTGCCGGGATGTGCAATAGCCAGTTGATCCAATTCAGCCTTAAACAAAACAGCGGTTGCATCCTGGCTGCTGTAAATTAGCGTTAGCCTACTTTGGCCGCTTCGGTTTAATATATATTTAAGCTGCGAAAATACAGGTACTACGCCGCTGCCACCGGCAAACAGCCATATATCTTTAGCTTGGGTAAAATTGGTAATGGTAAACCTTCCGGCGGGTTCAACGGCGTTAATAATATCGCCCACCTTTACTTTGGCAAGCATAAAGCGCGATATTTCCCCGTTAGTGATTCGTTTAATAGTTATGGCTAACAACCGCTCATCGGGCGATGAGCTTAACGAGTATGACCTGCGGATTTCTTCCGCATGATGTGTAAATATTAGCGTGATAAATTGCCCGGCAATATAATGTACTTTTTTACCCGCCGGTTTACTGAAAAAGAAAGTAGCGGTATCTGCCGTTTCCCATTTAATAGCTTCAACTTTTAACTGAAGCATGGGTTAGGCCTGCAAAACAATTTTACCAAACTGCGATGAATGTTCCATACTGCTCACTGCTTCGCCGCCACGGGCCAACGGTAATACTTCGCTAACAACAGGCACAATTTGGTGTTTGTTTACAAAGTCAACCATCGCCGTAAACTCATCGGGGTTACCCATCATGGTACCCAATATTTGTAGTTGCCGCCAAAATATTTTACGGCCATTTAACGGTGGAATATTCCCCGCTGTGCCACCAAATATGACTATCCGACCACCGGGGTTACAGATATCGGGCAGTTTGGCAAACCCGTCGCCTAAAGCGCTGTCAATAATAACATCAAACCCACCGGCCAACTTTTGTAACTGTTCGGCCCAGTCGGCTGTTTTGTAATTTACGCCCGCCGTTGCACCCAATTGTTTGGCAGCTTCAATTTTATCATCACTGCCCGATGTTACAAATGCTTCGCACCCAGCGGCTAAAGCCCATTGCAGGGCAAAGGTGCCCGTACCACCGCCAACGCCGGTTATCAGTACTTTATCGCCTTTTGTTGCTTTGCCTTTAGTGAACAAAGCCCTGTATGTGGTTAAACCGCCCAATGGAAGCGCGGCAGCCTGTTCCCAGGTTAAATGCGCGGGTTTGTGGTGCAGGTGTTGAGCCTGCACTTTTACATATTCGGCAAAAGTACCATCATCGGGCAAACCTAAAATTTTAAAATCGTCCGATTGGAAATTAGGATTATCGCCCCAGCCATATCCGGGATCAATGATCACCTCCTGCCCAATCCAATGCTTATCCGCTTCGCTGCCCACTTCGGCAACAATGCCTGCACCGTCTGAACCTAATATAGTTGGATACTTTATACCCGCGTATTTACCTATGGTTATCCAGTAATCGCGGCGGTTTAAGGCAGCTGCTTTTATTTTTACCAATGCCTCACCGGGGCCAATGGTAGGTTTGGCAACTTCTTTCCAGGCAAGTGGTTTATCGGCAGCTTCTAATACGATGGCTTTCATAAATGGTATTAATGCGGAATGCGGAAGTTCGAATTCGGAATTAAATTAACTCCGCATTCAAACTTCCGCATTCCGAAATTAAAAATTAAACTGCTTTGCTATACAACTCAGCAACGTGTTTCCAGTCAATTACGTTCCATATAGCGGCTAAGTAATCAGGACGACGGTTTTGATATTTTAGGTAGTAAGCATGTTCCCAAACGTCGATACCTAAAATTGGCGTACCTTTTACTTCGGCAATATCCATTAACGGGTTATCCTGGTTTGGTGTTGAGCAAACTGCTAATTTTTTATCAGCTGTAACAATTAACCATGCCCAGCCCGAACCAAAGCGAGTTGCACCCGCTTCAGATATTTTAGTTTTCAGATCGGCAAATGAACCAAAAGTGCTGGTTATTGCTGCTGCCAAAGCGCCGGCTGGCTCGCCGCCACCATTTGGAGAAAGCAATGTCCAAAACATAGAGTGGTTAAAATGGCCACCACCGTTATTACGTACAGCAGGCGGGAATTTTGAAATATTTTTGATGATATCATCAATACTTTGATCGGCCTCAGGCTTGCCTTCCAACGCTTTATTTAAATTGGTTACATAAGCCTGGTGGTGTTTGCCATGGTGAATCTCCATGGTCAGTTTATCAATATGCGGTTCTAATGCATCAGTAGCGTAAGATAACGCCGGTAGTGTAAATGCCATAATGTTTTATTTTAAAGTTTAAAGTAGTGAACAAATATAAGTGTTGAATGGAGTAATTGTTCTAATTTAATGTCACTTTTTGTGGGTTATGTTAGTCAATAGTCCATGGACCATGGTCAATTGTTTATTATAGGACTATTTACTATGGTCTATCGACCATTGACTATGGACTCCTCTCTATCTCTTCTTCTTAAAAAACTCCCTTACCAGTTCCGAGCATTCATTTTCGCGTATGCCGCCGGTAATGATAGTTTTGGGGTGCGTTATTTTTTGGTTAAGGCGGCCAAAACCCAATTTGGTGTCATAAGCCCCAAAAACAATTTTACCAACCTGGAACCAATACGAAGCGCCCGCGCACATTACACAAGGCTCCATCGTTACATACAGGGTGCAATCTTTTAAATATTTACCGCCCATAAAGTTGGCAGCAGCGGTGAGGGCTTGCATTTCGGCATGTGCTGATACATCAGTGAGGCGCTCGGTTAAGTTATGCCCCCTGCCAATGATCTTTCCCTGGCAAACTACGATAGCGCCAATTGGTATCTCATCTTCGGCAAAGGCCTGTTTAGCTTCCTTTAGCGCCTCGTTCATAAAAAAATCATCGGGCGATACCGCGGGTTCATCGCCAAAAGTTACGTATCTCATTATATTAATTTACTGCCATTCGGCACTGGTTTGTCAACAGCAGTTAAAACAATATCCCCGTTCTCATCCGCAAAACCTGTAACCAAAAACTCCGACATAAAATTAGCGATCTGCTTTTTAGGGAAATTTACAACGCCCACAATTTGCCTGCCCACTAATTCATCCATGGTATAATGTTTAGTGATCTGCGCGCTCGACCATTTAATACCGTATTCACCAAAATCAACCCTTACCTTATAAGCAGGTTTGCGCGCGCCGGGGAAATCCAATACTTCGAGTATGGTACCCACGCGCAGTTCTACTTTTTCAAAATCGTTCCAGGTGATTTCCATATTCATTATCCCCGCGCGTCATTGCGAGGAACGACGCAATCTCTGCATGTGCAAATCAAAAACAGCGGTTTATTTAGTAAGAAAATACCGCCTGAATGGCAAAGTCCACCGCCTATCGTGTAGAGATTGCTTCGTTCCTCGCAATGACGCTTTATTATTTTATTTTTCTAATCTATCCACTCAAACTTAGTATAAGGCACTAATACCTCCGGTATCTTAACGCCTTTTTCCGTTTGGTTATTTTCTAATAGTGTAGCTACAATACGAGGCAAAGCCAGGGCGCTGCCGTTTAGGGTATGCGCTAATTGCGTTTTACCTTCGGCATTACGGAAACGGAGTTTTAGGCGGTTACTCTGAAAAGTCTCGAAGTTTGAAACTGATGAAACCTCCAGCCAGCGTTGCTGCGCGGCGCTCCAGGTTTCCATATCATAGGTTAAAGCTGATGCAAAACCCATGTCGCCGCCGCATAGGCGCAACACACGGTATGGCAGGCCCAGTTTTTGTAACAAGCCTTGCACATGCCCGCTCATTTGCTCCAATACATCGTATGATGTTTCGGGGTTTACCACCTGTACTATTTCTACTTTATCAAACTGGTGCAGGCGGTTTAAGCCACGCACATGCGCACCGTACGAACCAGCCTCGCGGCGGAAACATGGTGTATGCCCGCAATTTTTTATGGGCAGATCGTCGGCTTTCAATATTACATCGCGGTATAAGTTGGTGATAGGCACCTCGGCAGTTGGTATCAGGTATAAATTATCAATACCTACAAAATACATTTGACCTTCTTTATCCGGCAATTGTCCTGTGCCAAAACCCGATGCTTCATTAACCATCAGCGGTACGCTTACTTCGTTATAGCCTGCCTTTTCGGCCTCATCAATAAAAAAATTGATCAGCGCGCGCTGCAATTTTGCGCCCTTCCCCGTATATACCGGGAAACCCGCCCCGGTTATTTTAACGCCCAGTTCAAAATCAATCAGCTTATATTTAGCGGCCAGTTCCCAATGCGGTAAAGCGTTGGCAGGCAATTCGGGTATAGCGCCGTTGGTTAATACCACTTCATTTTCTTCGGGGGTTAATCCTTTGGGTACGGAAGCATGCGGCAGATTAGGCAGCAGTACCTGTTTCTGGTACAACTCTTCTTCTATAGCGGCAAGCTGTTCGCCCAGCGTTTGAACTTCGCTTTTAAAAGCGCCGGTTGTGGCTTTAACAGCTTCCGCCTCATCCTTTTTACCGGCGCGCATCAACTCGCCAATTTGCTTTGCGGCGGTGTTAGCCTGTGCCGAGACACCATCCATTTGGTTTTGGGTTAAACGGCGTTTTTCATCTAATTGAATAATTTCATCAACTAAAAGGGGCTGTTTAAAATTTTTTACAGCCAAACGTTCTAAAACTTGTTCCCTGTTATCGCGGATATAACTATCTTGCAGCATTATTTTTTATTTTCGACAAAGATATAAATTAGTCCATAGTCCATAGTCGATAGTCCATAGTTATTTAAGATAAGTATGATGCTACCGCCCAGGAACTATACCAAAATCCATGAGCCAAAACGGAAAACTATACCTTGTACCTACTCCAATTGGAAATCTTGAAGATATAACCCTTCGCGCGCTACGGGTATTAAAAGAGGTTGACCTGATATTGGCCGAAGATACCCGTACCTCGGCGCCTATGCTGAAACACTTTGATATCCATCAAAAGGTATTTTCGCACCATCAGCATAATGAGCATCAATCAAGCAATGAGATCATCCGGTTTTTAAAGGAAGGGAAAAACATCGCTTTAATATCTGATGCGGGCACGCCTGCTATATCCGATCCGGGTTTTTATTTGGTGCGGGAAGCGATAAAAAATGAAATAGCGGTAGAGTGCCTGCCGGGCGCTACTGCGTTTGTTCCTGCATTGGTAAATTCGGGTTTCCCTACAGACCGTTTTTGTTTTGAAGGGTTTTTACCCTTAAAAAAAGGACGGCAAACACGCTATAAAATTTTAGCGCAGGAAGACCGTACTATCATACTTTATGAGTCGCCGCACCGTTTGTTAAAAACGCTGGATGAAATGGCCCTGTATTTTGGCGCCGACCGGCAAATATCCGTATCGCGCGAGCTAACCAAAATGTTTGAAGAAACTGTAAGGGGTACAGTTATCGAAGTGAAGGCTTATTTTGAAACGCACCCGCTTAAGGGTGAGTTTGTAATGTGCGTGGCGGGGAAATAACTAAGAAATTAAAGAACACGTCATTGCGATATTGTCTGAACCATGATTCGTGAGATTTGAAGATTAACTTGATTTGATATGCGTAATCATGAGAATCCTTAAATCCCACGAATCATGGTTCAGACAACTTGAACTTATATACATGAAAAAAAACATCCTCTTATCCATATTCTCCGGCCTGCTGCTTTGGCTGGCATGGCCCCCCATGCACTACATCACTTTCTTTTTGTTTTTTGGATTAGTGCCCATGCTGATTGCCATGGAAAACATTATCCAATCAACAGCACCAAAAAAAGGGAAAAAGATATTCGGCGTTACTTTCGTTGGCTTTTTTATATGGAACACCTTATGTATTTACTGGGTTTATAATTCATTAAAAACCATCGGGGCGGTTGTAGCTCTGCCCATTACTTTGATCCCGTACACGCTGGGGCCGCTGTTAATGTCGACCGCGTGTTGGTTGTATTATAGGATGAGGCTGATCACCAAACGCAGCTGGAGCTTAGCAGGACTTGTATGCTTTTGGGTAGGCTACGAATACCTGCACCAAACCTGGGACCTCAACTTCCCGTGGATGACCTTGGGCAACGGATTCGCGGTAAGCCACCAATGGGTACAATGGTATGAATATACCGGGGTTTACGGCGGTACCTTTTGGGTATGGGTATTAAATATACTGCTGTTTTTAATCTACATTGGATTGCGCGAAACCCAAGCCAGTGCCACACGGTTAAAATTAATTGCCGGCTTCGTTGTATTCTTGATTGCCCCGCTTAGCTTTTCATTGTATAGATATACTACTTATACCGAGCAATTTAACCCATCGAACATTGTGGTTGCGCAGCCCAATATTGATCCTTATGAGAAGGGTGGGACAATACCTGCTTCCCAGCAGATAAGTATATTGACCCGACTTTCAGATTCAATCGGGCAGCCCAATACCGAGTTTTTTATATGGCCGGAAACGGCTATATCTGAACAAATGGACGAAGACCATATCCGGGCAAACAACTACTTTTTACAGGTACAGCAATTTTTAAATAAATTCAAAAACGGCAATGTGGTAACCGGTGCCGAAACCTATAAAATTTATAATAACCGGGCAACAACAACCGCCAGCCCCATACCGGGCGGCCAGTTTGTTGATAATTTTAACACAGCGCTTAATATCGAAAATTCGGCAACGGTACAGTTTTATCATAAATCGAAATTAGTGCCGGGGGCCGAGTCGTTGCCTTTTGGCGATGCCCTATCATTTTTAAAACCGGTGTTTGAACATTTGGGCGGCACAGCGGGCAGCTACGCCGGGCAAACTGACCCATCTGTTTTTTACTCGCAAAGCGGCATAGGGGTTACGCCTGTAATTTGTTATGAATCAATCTGGGGCGAGTGGATAGCGCGGTCGGTACGTAAAGGCTCACAGTTTATCGCGATTATTACCAACGATGGCTGGTGGGAAAACACATCGGGTAAAGATCAACACCTTGATTATGCCAAACTGCGCGCTATTGAAACCCGCAGATGGGTATGCCGCTCGGCCAATACTGGTATCTCCGCTTTTATTAACCAACGCGGCGATATTGTAAAACAAACCAAATGGTGGGTTAAAACCGCCATTAAGCAGGATATCAACCTAAACTCCGACCTAACCTTTTACGTTAAATACGGCGATTACCTGCCAAAAACCGGCAGCTTTTTAGCGTTATTGGGGATGTTGTTTATTGGAGTGCGGGTGAGATTGAAGAGGAAGGTAGCTTAATTAGATTTGCGATAGGTGAAATTGTAATGATTTGCTTATAAAGGGTTGTTGCGTTAATTTTATACTATGAAAAAAGAAAATCCATTGTGGCAATCCTTAAGTGAGGCGATGCAAAAAGAAGTTTTGGCAGCTTTTGAAGAAAGTGAAGATGAATCCAATTTAATTCCTCTATCTGAAATAATATCAAAATATGAAGAATGGCCTTTGAAGTAGTTTTACTAAAAAGCCAACCACAATTTATTTCCTTATCAGCCATAAGTCAAAAAATTTAATAATACTATTTCTTTCCTTTTGCAGGGTTACTTTTGCCGCTTGATTTTTAGCAGATGACGAGCAACAGGATTGAAATTTTAAAAAACCGGGTTGAACCCTTACGCAAACAACTTACCGAACATAGTATATATAAAAACATCCGGTCGATTGATGAACTGGCCATTTTTCTGGAGCACCATGTATTTGCCGTTTGGGATTTCATGTCGCTGCTTAAATCATTACAACAAAACCTTACTTGTACTACCCTGCCCTGGATGCCGGTGGGGAATGCAAATACCCGTTACCTGATCAATGAAATAGTTACCGGCGAAGAAAGTGATATTGACCAAAATGGCAACCGGACCAGCCATTTTGAATTATACCTGGAAGCCATGAAACAAGCCGGTTGCAGTATAGATTCTATTACCGCTTTGTTTAAGGAGTTGAGCCATGGCAGCAGTATAAAGGAAGCTTTAACTATTCCCGCTATCCCTTCTGCTGTCCGCAATTTTGTTCAGCATACATTTGATGTTATTGCTACCGATAAGCCTTATTTACAAGCGGCTGTTTTTACCTTCGGTCGCGAGGACCTGATACCTGATATGTTTATCAGCATGGTAAAAGAACTTAACGATCAGTTGTCCGGCAAGGTAGATATCCTGCTTTATTATTTAGAACGCCATATTGAGGTTGACGGCGACCATCACTCACACTTAGCCTACCAAATGACCGCTGACCTTTGCGGTGAGGACGATGCTAAATGGGCCCAGGCTACCATCGCTGTTGAGGAAGCGCTAAAAGCACGTATTGCGCTTTGGGACGGGATATTGCAGACGATAGAGAAACAGTATGTGATAAATACTTAAACAGGTTATAAGAGTTTGTGAATACTACTGTCAAAATTAGCAACATCAAACTTTTGCGCTTTAATCTCGCTTCGTTTATCTTTTATTAGCTCATTTAATATAAGCCAATGATCCACGTTATTATTCCAAAATTCAGTTTTGATTGCTAAAACATTTTTTAAAAGGTCACCTTCGAAAAAGTCACCTTCAGTCCACAAATCCTCAGTCAAAACCTCAAGTACTAATGGGATCAAATAATCCAAACCAATTTCCTGCCCTATCATTATCCGCAGGTCTTCGGTTGTAAATTTATCTAATGTAATTTTCCTTAAAGCTTGTGTTTTGCTAATAAGGAGGCTATCAAAATCACTTTTGGGCCAAACACCCTTTTCAAGATTTTCAATGGTTTTATTCCGCCAATTATCTTCAAGTTTCATATAGTATAATATTGTCAATACTCTGCCCTTAGCTTTCAACACATTTAATTAATCGTCCCAAAGCTCAGAAAAGGGAATGGATTTAACTTTACCCTCTTTTATTAACAAGGCCTCTTCCAAACCTCTTTTTAATAATTCCAATTCGGCTTGGGATAAATCTTCTTCTATGGATATTATCATTGTCATAATGTGATCATTAGTTTTCCTTACACCTTATTCAACTCATCCATCAATACCTTACTAATTTTATTAAAGTAGCGCCTTACGCCATAGCCCATTACGCATTGTATGCCGCGGCTGGCGTTGGTTATAAAAACCTCGTCGGCCTCGTATAAAATTTCGGGGTTTATCTGGGCCTCAGTAACCGGGATATTTATTTTTTTGGCCAGGTTAATCACTACCTGCCGCATAACCCCTTCTACACAGCCTTCGCTAAGCGCGGGGGTATATAAGTGGTTTTGATAATATACAAATACATTGGCGCTACCTGCCTCGCATAAAAAACCGTTTTGATTTAATAAAAACACTTCGTCTAAATTATTCTGTGCTTTAAACAGCGCCGCCATTACATAAATGAGCGAGTTACAGGTTTTAATATTCGACAGGTAGTTTGACGGCTTGGGCAGATCAGTAAAAATATCAACGATCAATCCTTTCGGGTTTAAAAAATAGCGCGGCTCATCAACCGGAGTTATTTCAAGGCAATAACCCATGGTATTTAGCGTAGGTGTGTACAACCCTTCCGAATCGCGGTAAACGGTTAGGCGTAAACGGCCATGTTTAGTTTTGTTGCGTATCGCCAGTTGCTCGGTAATATCTTTTAAAAACCAGGCATCCATCTGCGAGTAGCCATCAATTTTCAGGGCTTTCATACCCCGCTGCAAACGGTCGGCATGTTGGTCGGCAAATTTAAGGTGCCCCTTTAGCAGCCGCATGCTTTCAAACAAGCCATCACCATACTTAAACGAGCGGTTAGCTACCGTAAGCAGTTTAGTATCGGCCGGAAGTATTTGTCCGTTAAAATTGATAAACAAGGGTGTCATATTAGATTTGAGATATTAAATTTGAGATCGGAGACTTTCGAAGGAGGGTTTTTCCCTGCATCTTCTCAAATCTCATGTCTCAAATCTCATATCTATATTAGCGTATTTCCGCCATTTTTGCAAAGCCGCATCAAAATCAGGCGGTAGAGGCGCCTCAAAAATAACCTGTTTTTTTAATGTCGGATGCAGAAACCCCAATGTTTGCGCATGAAGGGCCTGGCGGGGCAGCAGTTCAAAACAATTTTCAACAAACTGCTTATATTTACTAAACACAGTTCCCTTTAAAATTTTATCGCCGCCATAAACCGCGTCGCTAAATAAAGGGTGCCCTATATGTTTCATGTGCGCCCTTATCTGGTGCGTGCGGCCGGTTTCCAACTGGCATTCTATCAGGGTAACATAATTTAACCGCTCTAAAACCTTATAATGCGTTACCGACCATTTTCCTTTTTCCGGGTCATCGTAAATTGACATTACACGCCTGTCGTTTACACTGCGGCCAATATAGCCGGTTACAGTACCATCCTGCTCCAGGTCGCCCCAAACCAGGGCTATATATTTACGGGTAATGGTATGCTCAAAAAACTGCCTCGCCAGCCAGGTCATGGAGCGTTCATTCTTGCTAATAAGCAATAACCCCGAGGTATCTTTATCAATGCGGTGCACCAGGCCGGGGCGGCCATCGTTGCCCGGCAAAGTTGGCAATTGCTGAAAGTGATAAACCAGCGCGTTAACCAATGTACCCGTATAGTTGTTATAACCCGGATGCACTACCATTCCTGCTGCTTTATTTACCACCAGCACATCATCATCTTCATAAACAATATTTATGGGCAGGTCTTCGGGATATACTTCCGTATCGCGCGGCGGGTGCGG